>JADMIO010634411.1_pt1 | contig 64268 bp, 25 predicted proteins | sample 8958161 | NCBI WGS metagenome assembly JADMIO01 (sample SAMN16585339, study PRJNA669376) | soil metagenome | isolation source: Crop rotation soil | place: USA: Cullars Rotation, Alabama | collected 2011 | reverse complement strand
GCCGCGACTTCAAGTCACGTGAATTCCAAGCTTCGGATCCCACTGTGCTGGAAAGCGAAGAACCACAAACGCTGCTGTGCGAAAGAGAGCGGCGAAGCGTTACCGTGCGCGAGTCGTTCGAGCGGCGGAACACACGTTGTTGAGCCGGTCTTCAGCGAAGCCTCGATCGCCGAAGCCAGTTCTGACAAAATCGGAGACTCGTAAAAACGGCTGAGCGGCAGTTCCGTCTGAAAGGCTTCGCGCACGCGCGACATAACCTGTGTCGCCAGCAAAGAGTGACCGCCAATCTCAAAAAAGTTGTCCGAGACTCTGACCCGCGCGCGTCCCAGCACCTCGCACCAGATGCCCGCCACAATCTCTTCGGCCGCAGTGAGCGTCCCCTTCTCATCTTCGAGCGTCGACGCGTCGTCCATCTCAGGCGCGGGCAGAGCCTTGCGATCAACTTTGCCGCTCGTCGTCAAGGGTAAACAGTCGAGCGCGACGAAGACCGTGGGAATCATGTAATCAGGAAGCCTGTCCCTGAGATACCGGCGCAGCAAGGATGTTTCGGGCAGCGCCGCGCCGGGCGCAGCCACCAGATAAGCGACAAGGCGTTTATCGCCGGGGACATCTTCGCGCGCCAGCACAAGGCATTCGCCGACCGCTTCGTGCGTCGCCAGCACAGCCTCAATCTCTTCGAGTTCAATCCGCAGCCCGCGAATCTTCACCTGATGATCGAGGCGTCCGAGAAACTCTATCTGCCCGTCACGGTTGTAGCGCGCAAGGTCGCCCGTCCGGTACAGGCGCGCGCCCGGCTCCGTCGTGAACGGATCTGGGATAAAGCGTTCGGCGGTCAGTTCCGGCCTCCGCAAATAGCCGCGCGCGACACAGTCGCCGCCGAGAAACAGTTCGCCGCTGACGCCCACCGGCACGGGCTGCATGTGCTCGTCCAGCACAAAAGCTTTCGTGTTATCAATCGGTTGCCCGATGGGCACGACGAGCCTTTCACCATCCCGCGCGCAGAGCCAGTCAATCGAACCGATGCAGCCTTCCGTCGGCCCGTAAAAATTGTGCGCCTCGACTCCCAATCGCTCCTGCAAACGCTCAAGCGTCTCGACCGGCATGGCTTCGCCGCCGAAGGCCACCAGCCTCAGCGAAGAGGCGACGGTCGAAAGCTCTCTCTCATCCAAAAACAGGGGCAGCATGGACGGCACAAAGTGAACTGTGGTGACGCCGTTCTCGGCTATCGCGCGCACCAGATAGCCGGGGTCTTGCTGCCCGCCCTGCCGCGCGACGACGACGCGGCCGCCAACCAGCCACGCGCCGAACAATTCCCAGACAGAAGCGTCAAAGTTGAGCGAAGCTTTTAAGAGCAGGCAATCTTGCTCACTCAGGCGAAAAGTTTTTTGCAGCCAGTAGAGACAATTGACGACGCCTCGATGCGGAACCATCACGCCCTTCGGCCTCCCGGTAGAGCCGGACGTGTAGATAACGTAGACCATGTTATCCGCGTTCAAAGATGTCTCAGGAGTCTCATCACTCTCCAGCTCAATTTCTCCCCACCCGGTGTCGAGACAGACAAGTCGCGCCTCTGATTCCGGCAGAGACTCGGCCAACCTCTCCTGCGTGAGAATGATTGAGACATCCGCGTCATCCATCATGAATTCGAGACGCTCTTGCGGGTAAGCGGGGTCAAGCGGCACATAGGCTCCGCCCGCTTTCATGATGCCGAGCACGGCCAGGACCATCTCCACAGAGCGCTCCATCAAAATACCGGCGCGCGATTCGGCTGCGACTCCCATGCGTCGTAAATGATGAGCCAGCTTGTTCGCCTTGCGATTCAGTTCCGCATACGTCAACGCCTCGCCCTCGAAGACGAGCGCGACCGCGCCGGGCGTCTTCTCGGCCTGTCGCTCAAACAGTTGGTGCAGGCAGAGCGAATCCGGATAAGACGCTTTCGTCTCGTTCGCTTCAAAGAGCAATTGATGTCGCTCAGCCGTTGAGAGCAGAGGAAGCTCCGAGACACTGCGGTCTGGATTGCTGGCGATGCCTTCAATCAATGTCTCGAAATGGCGAGCCATGCTTTCAATCGTCGCCGCCTCGAATAATTCCGTGCTGTACTGCCAGTGCCCCTTCAAGCCCGACGGCGTCTCTTCCATCTCAAGCGCCAACTCGAACTTTGCCGTTTGCCCCGCAACGTCAATCGCCTTCATACGCAACCCGCCGGCTGCGAACTCAGGCAGGGACGAATTCTCAAGCCCGAACGTGACCTGAAACAGAGGCGAATGATTCAAAGTCCGCTCAGGCGCAAGCTCTTCGACCAACTTCTCAAACGGCACGTCCTGATGCGCATACGCTTGCAGGCACGTCTCCCGCACTTGGCGCAGTAACTTTCTGAACGTCGGCTCTCCCGCCAACCGCGTGCGTATGACCAGCGTGTTGACGAAGAATCCGATCAGCGGCTCTGTCTCCACACGCGTCCGATTGGCGACAGGCGTGCCGACCAGAATCTCGCGCTGATTACCGTAACGAGAGAGCAGCACAGAGAAGGCCGTGAGCAGCGTCATGAACAGAGTTGCGCCCTCCTGCTTGCTCAACCTTTGCAGTTCTTCGCTCGTCTTCTTTGAAATCGAGGCTGTGTGTGTCGCGCCCTGAAGCTTCTGCGCCGCAGGGCGGGTGAAATCCTTCGGCAATTGCAGCACAGGCAGCTCGCCGCTTAACTGTTCACGCCAGTAAGCGAGTTGTGCGTCAAGCGTCTCACCGCTGAGCCACTCTCTTTGCCAGAGCGCGTAGTCGGCGTACTGCACTTCCAACTCTTCAAGCGGCGAGGACTGGCCCTGACTGTAAGCTTCATAGAGCGCGGCGACTTCACGGATCAGCACGCCGGTCGACCAGCCGTCCGTCACGATGTGGTGCATCGTCAAAAGCAACCGATGCTCTTCGCTCGCCAGCCGAAGTAGTCGGGCGCGAACGAGCGGCCCTTGCGACAGGTCAAAGCTTCGTCCGGCCTCTTCCTGCGAGAGACGTTTTATTTCAGAGTCTCTTTCGGCCTCACTCAACCGGCTCAGGTCTATCAAGGGCAAGGCCAAGTGCATCACGGGCGCGATGACTTGGATGGGCTGGCCGTCAAGCGTTTGAAAGGTCGTTCGCAAAGCTTCATGGCGGCGCAGGATTTCATCCAGACTGCGCTCCAACACGTCGACATCGAGACGACCGGAGATCTGCAAGGCTCCGGTCATGTTGTAAGCAGCGCTGCCCGGCTGCAACTGGTCTAAGAACCAGAGCCGTTGTTGTGCGAAAGAGAGCGCCAGACGTTCGCGCTCTTTCAGACGCACGATGGGCTGCGGCTCAACCGAGAGGCTGACGCCCTCCTCTTCAAGCAAGTACTCGAAGAGCTCAAGCTCGTTCGCATCAAGCCCGGTGGTCTTGGAATAGTCCTTCGTGTCCGTCATAAGCTGCTTTTTTCTTTTCGCTTCCGTTCAAGCTCGTCCTTCAATTCATCCGAAGAGATGTTCTTAACCCTGTTCCACGCGCGCGCGATCTTCTCCGTCTGTCCCGGCGTCCGTTCCAGCGCCGCCAATATTTCGGCCAACTTCGCAATCGTCGTGGCCTCGAACACTGCACGCAAGCTCAACTCCAGACGAAAGATTTTGCGTAGGCTTGAGAGCAGGCGTGTGGCTAAGAGCGAGTGCCCGCCGAGGTCGAAAAAGCTGTCGAAGACGCCTACGCGGTCAACACGTAGAAGCTGTGCCCAGATATTCGCCAGCGCCTCTTCGACCGCGTTTCGCGGCGCGACATAGGCATCCTCTTTGAGCGTTCTCGCGCTCTGGGGAGCGGGCAGAGCCTTTCTGTCAACCTTCCCGTTCGGCGTCAATGGCAGCTCATCCAAAAACAGGTACGCTGACGGAACCATGTATTCCGGCAGTCTCGTTTTCATATAACTGCGCAAGCCTTCAACCGTCTCACTCGCTCCATCCTTTGCCACCAGATAAGCCACCAAACGCTTGTCGCCTTCCGCATCCTCTCTGGCGACGATGACGGCTTCTTCAATCTCCGTGTGCTGGCTCAACAAAACTTCTATCTCGCCCACTTCAATCCTGTAACCCCTGATTTTAACCTGATGGTCAGCCCGGCCGAGAAATTCTATCTCGCCATTGGATAAGCGGCGCGCGAGGTCGCCCGTCCGGTACAGGCGCGCGCCCGGCGACGCGGAAAAAGGATGCGGGACGAATCTTTCGGCGGTCAGGTCTGACCGTCCCAGATAACCGCGCGCCAGTCCTGCCCCTCCCAGATACAATTCGCCAATCACGCCCACCGGCACAAGTTGGAGGCTCATATCCAAAAGATATGCTCCCGTCCCCGTGATGGGTCGCCCGATGGTCGGCTCTCCGTTCTCAGCACGTCCTATCAAAGAGACTGTCGAGTAGGTCGTATCTTCGGTCGGCCCGTACAGGTTGAGGACGCGCTCCACATGTTCCCGCTGATAAATCTGTTTTACTAATGAATGCTTCAATGGCTCGCCCGCCAGATTTACTGTCCGCACGGTCGGCGGCAAGGCATTGATTCTCAGAAGCTCCGCCATCGCTGACGGCACAGTGTTCACCAGAGTGACCTCTCCTGACGCAGCCAGATTGGGCATCGCCAGCGCGTTCTCCACCAACACGACTTTGCCGCCACAACTGAGCGGCGCGAACAGCTCAAAGATCGAGAGATCAAAACAGATCGACGAGTAAGCAAGGACGCCGGACAATTCTGCGGGCGTGAATTGCTCTGTGGCCCATCGCAGAAAAGCCACAGTGCTGCTATGTGCGATGCCGACGCCTTTCGGCTTTCCGGTCGAACCCGAAGTGTAAATCACATACGCCAGATTCCCTGTTGCGATGTGGCTCTGTGGATTTGCTGTGTTGGCTGAGGCAAACAACTCTGCGTCTGTATCGAGCAGCAAGACCTGCGCTTTGAGCGGCGGCAGATGTTTGAGCCAACTGCTTTCCGTGAGCAGGACAGAGGCATTTGCATCATCGAGCATGAAAGCGAGACGTCCCTGCGGGTAAAGCGGGTCTAATGGCAGATATGCGCCCCCTGCCTTGAGCACGGCGAGCAATGAGACCAACATCTCTGTGCGGCGGCTGAGGAGAATACCGACGAGAGATTCCGCCCCGACGCCCATGCTTTGCAGGTGATGCGCCAACCTGTTCGCGCGCTCGTTCAACTCGACATAAGTCAGCCGCTCATCGTCGCAGACCAGAGCGACAGCTTCAGGAGTCCGGGCGGCTTGTAACTCGAATAATTCGTGGATGCTTAGATTCTGCTGAGGCTGACGGCGCGCTTCCTGATTCCATTCGACGAGCAGTTGTTGACGCTCGCTATCCGTCAACAGCTCGACTGTGTCGGCGGACTGCTGCGGCTCAAGGATGAAATTTTCCAGCAGCGTTTCGAGATGAGAGAGCAGCCGCTCGATAGCCTCATCGTCAAAACGTCGACTGTCATAGAGCGCCTGTAGGACGAGTTCGCGCCCCGGCAAAGCAACAATCGTGAGCGGATAATTCGTGCGATCAAACGAGCCGACTTCAGACAGCTTCAGACTCAGGTTTTCCGTCACCGCGTTCGCGTCAACCGGGTAGTTCTCAAAAACAAACAGGCTTTCAAACAGGGCTGTGTCCCTCGGCACTTCGCTCCAACGCTGGACTTCCAACAGCGGGCTGTATTCGTACTCGCGCAAACGCACCTGCCCGGCCTGCAAACGCTTGAGCCATTCGAGCAATCCCATGCGGGGCGGCACGGAAACGCGTACGGGCAGCGTGTTAATAAACAGCCCCGTCATCGATTCTACGCCCGCGAGCGAGGCCGGGCGGCCCGCCACCGTCGCGCCGAAAACTATGTCACGCTCGTGGCTGTAGCGATAAAGCAGCAAAGCCCACGCGCCCTGAGCCAGCGTGTTGAGCGTCAGTTGATGCCCTCTGGCAAACGCCTGAAGGCGCGCGGTCAAATCTTGATTGAGACGCAATTTCCTCTCGCCGAACTCTTCCGCATCGCTGTCGTCCGTCCCAACGCTCGCACGATCAATCACCAGCGGCGTCGGCGCTGTGAAGCCCTTGAGATTCTGTCGCCAGAAGGCTTCCGCTTGCGCCATGTCTTGCTGTCCCAACCATGAAATGTAATCTCCGTATGGCCGCACGCGCTCGACCTGCGATGCTGTAGCGCCCTGCTTCAAAGCCTCGTACGCGGCAAAGACTTCCTGCAACAGTAACGCCCCGGACCATCCGTCAAGCAATAAGTGATGATGCGTCCACACAAAACGACAGGCCTCGTCCGCCACACGCGCCAGCACGAAACGCATCAGCGGCGCGTCCGACAAATTAAAGCCGCGCCGTTGTTCCACATCGAGCAGCGACTCCCACCGTTGCTCAGCCTCATCGCGCTTCAACCCACGCCAGTCATGCTGCTCAAACGGCGCGTTCACGTTGCGTCGAATCAACTGAAGCGGCTCGTCAAGATTTTCCCAGACGAATGAGGCGCGCAGGATTTCATGTCGCGCCAGAGTTTGTTGCCATGCGGCGATAAACGCCTGAGCGTCCAACGCTCCTTCGAGCAGGCAACTGAACTGGCCTGTATAAATCCCTGTGCCCGGCGCATACAGGCTATGAAAGAGCATTCCCTGCTGCATCGGCGAAAGCCTGTAAACATCCGTGATGTCAGCCGTGTCTTTGAACAACTCATCAAGCTGTCGCTGGCTCAACTTTGCCAGTGGAAAGTCCGAAGGCGTGTAGCCTCTCACACCCCGGTCGAGACAATGAGCGATGAGCTCTCTCAAGCTCAAGACATAAACGGCGGCCAACTTTTCTATCGTTTCGTCTTGATGAATTTCGCGGTTAAACGTCCAATCAATCTTTAATTCCTGATTGACGATGGCGGCATTAATCTCGATCAGGTGACTTCGCTTCGCCTGCGCATGGCGGGTTGCGCCGACCGCTTCCTGAGCCGGAACGAAGAGCGCGGAATCCTGCCACAAGCGATCAAGCTGCCCCAGATAGTTAAAACTCACTGCCGCTTGCGGCAGCCCGCGCATCTGTTCGGCGACATCTGCATCAGCGCAAACGTATCGCAGCAACCCGTAGCCGATGCCGTGACGTGGAATTTTTCGCAACTGCTCTTTAATCGTCTTCACCGCCGCGCCCGTCGTCTCGGCCCCGTCGAGATTGAGCAGGACGGGGAAAGCCGACGTGAACCAGCCCACAGTGCGTGAGAGATCGACGCCCGCGAAAAGCTCTTCACGGCCATGCCCTTCAAGCTCGACGAGAAGCGTCTCGTTGTTAGTCAGACTTTGAAAAGCTTTGGCCAGAGCCGTCAGGAGCAGGTCATTAATCTGCGTGTGATAAGCCTCTCCAACTTCTTGCAGCAGCGAACGCGTCTCTGCCGCCGCGAGCGTGACGGTGTGCGTGCGGCTCGTGCCTTCAATGTTTTCCGCCGCGCCATCGGCCGGAAGTTTTTCAATCTCTTGAGAGGAAAGTTTAGTCCAGTGATTCAACTCCTCTCTCAATGCATCGCTTTGCGCGAAGAGTTCCAGTTGCTCGGACCAATGCTTGAAAGATGTCGTCTTCTGCGGCAGCTCGACCCGTCGGCCATCCCGCAACTGCGTGTAGATGCGCTCGAAATCTTCCAACAGGATTCCCCATGAGACCGCATCAACCGCGAGATGATGAATCACCAATAGTAGATGCTGCGCGCATCGTTCGCCCGCATCGAAGAGCGCGCAGCGGGCGAGAATTCCTCCGGCGAGATCGAGTTGAGACTGTATCTCTCCTGCAATTCTCTCTCTGGCAGCCCGCCTCTCCGTCGACGGCAAGCCCGACAGGTCAACGAAACTAAGGCTCCGCTTCGCTTCCGATTCTGCCGCAATGCTCTGCCGCCAGCCCCCTTCCTCTTTGACGAAGCGGAGGCGCAAAGCGTCGTGATGCGCAAGCAGATGTTCCAGCGTTTTTTCCAGCAGCGCCGGATCGAGACGCTCTTTCGTTTCAAGCATGAGCGCCATGTTCCAATGTTCGGGTGCGGCAAAATCCTGCTCGAAGAACCAATGCTGAACCGGCGTGAGAATGACCGAACCCGTCACGCGAGATTGTTCTGCAATGGGGCGTGAGCCGGTCGAGAGTGTGGCAGCGACGGCTAATTGCGCGATGGTCGGATGCTCAAAAATCTGGCCGGGAGTCAAATTGATTCCCAGTTGTCTGGCTCTTGCGATAACTTGAATGCTCAGAATCGAATCGCCGCCCAACTCGAAAAAATTATCATGCACGCCGACGCTCTCAAGCTTTAAGAGCGCAGCCCAGATGTCGCACAAAGCTTTCTCTGTCGCAGTCTGTGGCGCGACAAATCCATGTTCCGGCTCAAGCCGCGACGACTGCGGCTCAGGCAAGGCGCGACGATCGACTTTGCCGTTCGGCGTCAAAGGCAGCTCGTCCAGAAAGACGAAGGCTGAAGGCAACATCTGCTCGGCCAATCGCTCCTTCAGGAAATTTCGCAACTCGTGCGCGCCCGGCGCAAAGCCCTGCTGAGCGACAACGTATGCGACCAATCTTTGTTGATTGCGTCCATCGCCTGTGGCGATGACAATCGCCTTCTGCACCTGTGCGTGCTGCGAGAGCGCCGCTTCGATTTCTCCCAACTCAATACGCAGCCCACGCACTTTGACCTGATAATCATTGCGACCTAAAAATTCTATATTGCCGTCCGGCATGTAACGCGCGAGGTCTCCCGTGCGGTAGAGCCGCTCGCCCGCCTCTCTGCTGAAAGGATCGGGAATGAATTTTGCGGCAGTGAGGTCCGGGCGATTCAGGTATCCGCGCGCGAGACAACCGCCTCCGAGATACAACTCGCCCGCGACTCCGACCGGCACAGGCTCAAGCAATTCGTTGAGCAGGTAAATTCGGAGATTGGCAAACGGGCGGCCTATCGGAACAATGCCGTCAGAGGGCAGAGCAGTCGCCGCATTTTCAAATGCGGTGTTATCAATGGTCGCTTCTGTAATTCCGTAGCTATTAATCAAACGCGGGCGGCTGCCGCAAAGCTGCTGTAACTTTCGGAAGTCTTCGACGTACAGAGCATCTGCGCCCGACACGAGCACGCGCATAAATTCAAGCCCGCGCCCGGTCTGCTCAAGCTGCTGCACGAGAGCGCGCAGCACCGCCGGGACGAAATCCGCAAAGTCAACTTCTTCCCTAAGCATCAACTCGTACAACTCATCCGGCGCAAACAGAAGCTCTTTCGGACACAAGACCAGTTTTGCGCCCGAACACAAAGCACGCACCACGTCTTCCGTAAAGACATCGAAAGAGAAGCTCGCCATTTGCAGGATGCTGCGAACGGAATCGAGTTGATAAGCGTCTCTCCATGCCTGATAAGCGCTTGCCAGACTGCCGTGAGAAACCATCACACCTTTAGGCACGCCCGTCGAGCCCGACGTGTAAATTATGTACGCGAGTTGCTCCGCCAACACTGGGCCAGCGGGATTTTCAGAACTCTCCTGCTCAATCCTTTCCCACTCTGCATCGAGACAAATGACACGCGCATGGTTGGCACCTAACTTTTCAACCAGCGATTGCTGCGTAATCAACACTGGAGCCTGCACGTCTTCGAGCATGAAGGCGAGGCGTTCGCGCGGGTACGACGGGTCGAGCGGCACATAAGCTCCGCCCGCTTTGAGCACACCGAGCAGGGCGACCAGTATCCCGACCGAGCGCTCAAGACAGATGACGACGGGCACGTCTGCGCTCACTCCGCAAGAGCGCAGGTGATGTGCCAGTTGATTGGCGCGCTCGTTCAATTCTCGATAGCTCAAACACGTGTCTTCAAACACGGCTGCCTTCGCGTCCGGCGCGCGCGCGGCCTGCTGCTCGAACAGTCGATGAACCGGAATCGCAGGCGCAAGCTCAAACGGCTGTGGCCTATTCCATTCTTCAAGCAACTGCTGACGCTCGCGCGTTGTCAGAATGTTTAGTCGTGCGAGCGGCTGCGCGGGGTCTTGGACGATTGATTCGAGCAGCGTGCGAAAATGCGCGAGCATGCGCCTGATCGTCGCGGCCTCGAACAGGTCGCTGTTGTATTCGAGCGAAGCGGCCAGCCCGTCATCAACTTCTGCGACCGTCAGCGCGAGGTCGAACTGCGCGACACGCTGCTCAAGGCGGACGGACTCAAGCCGCAGGCCGCCGAGCTCCATACGCGCTCCTTCTTCTCCGAGCGCGAACGCGGCCAGCCCTTCATCCTTCAACAGGTGTGCTTGATTCAAAGCGAACATCACTTGAAACAGAGGCGAGCGGCTTGGGTCGCGCTCCGGCTGCAATCTTTTGACCAACAAGTCAAACGGAAACTCCTGATGCGCGAAAACATCCAGAACGGTCCGACGCACGCGACTTAAAAACTCTACGAACGAAGACGCGCCAGAAGGATGCGAACGGACGACGACCGGGTTGACGAAATAGCCGACTGTGCGCGCAAACCTGGCAGAGCTGCGCCCGTTGGTCGGTGAGCCGACGGACAAATCTTCCTGCCCTGTGTAGCGATAGAGCAGGGTTTGAAACGCTGCGAGCAGCAGTGTGTAGAGCGTCGCGTGGTGAGTCCGGCTCAGATTTTTGAGTCGCCGCGTTAGCTCCGCGTCGAGTCGCAAATGTTCTGACGCGCCCCTGTATGTTTGCGTCGGCGGGCGCGGCCTGTCCGGATGCAGGTCAAGTAACGGCGCTGCGCCCGCCAACTCCTGCCGCCAGAAATTTTCGAGCCGCTCTCCCGCTTCGCCTTGCAGCAGCTCACTCTGCCAGCCGACATAGTCCGTGTAATTTGCAGCACGTGGCGCGAGCACAGGAGTCGCGCCGTTTATTTCCGCGTGGTAGAGCGCGCCGAGTTCCTGCATCAGCACCGCCAGCGACCAGAAGTCAACGATGATGTGATGAGCGACAATCAACAGCACATGATTTTCGCTCGCCTGCTTGAACAGGATGACGCGCAGCAGTGGCCCGCGTTCCAGATCGAACGGCAAGTGCGCTTGCTCGCTCAAACGATTTTTCAGAGCGCCGTCGTCCAGAGCCGTCGCATCTTCCAAACGGAAAGAGGCTTCCATACGCTCGTGTATCTGCTGCGCCGGTTCGCCCTCCGAGATGTCGAACGTCGTGCGCAGAGCGGGATGCCTGTCCACGAGTGTTTGAAACACACGGCGCAGGGCTGCGACATCTGGTTCGGTCTTGAGTCTCACGGCAGAAGCTACGTTGTAAGCCGCGCTGTCGGGAGCCACCTGCGCCAGAAACCAGAGAGCGCGCTGATTGTGTGAGAGCTTGTGACGGCTGATTTCAACTGGCAGTGAAGTCGCGGCGCGCGGCGTGCGCGCTCCGTTGGCTTTGAACTCATCGAAGGCACGGCTGGCGAGTTCGGCGAGGCTCGGACTTTGAAGAAAGTCGGCCAGCGGCAGCGAGATGCCCAGAGCGTTCTCAAGGCTGTGCATCAACCCGACGGTCATTAAAGAATCGAGGCCGTAATGCGTGACCGGCTGGCTGACATCAATCTCTGCAACATCCACTCGCAAGACTGCCGCAAGCTGTGACTGCAACCACCTCTCAATCTCATGGGCATGAGAAGGCTCAGGAGCGATGGCCTGTCCGACGAATTCCGTCTCAAGGTCTGAAACGGCTCGCCATTCTGCGACCGCCGCAAATTCCTGCCGGAGAAATAGCTTCCGGCACAGGTTTCTTTGAATCTTCCCGCTCGAAGTCTTCGGGATGCTTCCGGCTTTGACGAGCAGGATTGCGAATGGCTGTGCCTCGAACTCTTCCGCGAGCGTCTGACGAATCGAGTCAATAATCGCCGTCGTGTCCGGCCGTCCACGCACTTCCAATTCCTGCACGATGACCAGCCGCTCTGCGCCGTCGCTCTCGACAGAAAAGGCCGCTCCGCTCCCTTTGCGGAGCGATGTGTGAGAACGTTCGACGGCGGCTTCGATGTCCTGCGGGTAGAGGTTGCGCCCGCGCATGATGATCAGGTCTTTCAAACGGCCTGTGACGTAGAGCGCGCCCTGACGGACAAATCCGAGATCGCCCGTTCTGAGGTATGTCGCGCCGCCGCTTCCGCTGAGACGTGCCTGAAAAGTGCGCCGGGTTTCCTCCGGCCGGTTCCAGTAGCCAGCCGCGATGCCCGGCCCGCCCGCCCAGATTTCGCCTACCTTGTCCGGCTCGCACGGCGCAAGCGTCTCAGGATTGACAATCAGGACTTCAGTCTCAAACGTCGCCCGGCCTGAGCTGACTAATGTCCGCACATGCTCGTCAGGCGTTGATGCCTCGACGACAAGATTTTTTTCCAACGCGTCCGTTTTGACTGTGCATGTGATTGCCCCGTCGCCACGGCTCTCGCCTGAAACTTTCAAGGTCGCCTCGGCCAATCCATAGGCCGGATAAAAAGCCGTGGCGCGGAAACCGCAAGCGGCAAAGGTCTCGGCAAAGCGGCGCAGAGTCTCTTCGCGCACAGGCTCCGCGCCGTTGTAGGCGACGCTCCAACTTTTCAGGTCGAGCGTCTCACGCACTTCGTCGCTCACTCTCCGCACGCAGAGGTCGTATGCAAAGTTTGGCCCGCCGCTGTGCGTCACCTTGTGATGCGCAATAGCCTCAAGCCAACGCGCCGGTCTTTGCAGAAAAGCTGTCGGCGACATGAGCATGCCTGTGAAGCCGCCGTAAAGCGGTTGGATGATGCCGTCGAGCAAGCCCATGTCGTGAAAGTGCGGCAGCCACGTGAGAGAGATGCTGTCGGAAGTGTGTGCGAACCCACGGTGAATGTAGGCCGAGTTATGCAGGACGTTGGCGTGCGTCACCATCACGCCCTTCGGCTCTGCCGTCGAGCCGGAAGTGTATTGCAGATAAGCAAGGCTCTTCTCATTCAACGACGGCTCTCGCCATTCATGTGCCAACTCGACGGCAACCGTGTCGGTCGCCAGCCAGCGCAGGCGTTTGAAGTAAGGAGTCTGGTCCAGCACGGATTGCAGACGCGAGAGGTGCGGCGTGGTGGTCAGAGCGATTGAAGCCCCTGCATCGGCAGCCATCGTTTCGAGGCGCGCGGCGTTGCGATTCAGCCGGGGCGGATAGGCCGGAACGGCTATCACTCCCGCCAGCAGGCAACCGAAAAACGCTGAGATGTAGTCCGCGCCCGCCGGATAAAGCAGGAGCGCGCGTTGACCTTCGGCCTCTAAATTCTGTAAGCGAGCAGCGATGGCGCGCGCGCGCCTGAATAAATCCCCGCAGGTCAGGATTGACTCTGCGCGCTCTCCGTCTGCGAGGAAACGATAAGCCACACGGGCAGGCTCATACTCTCCGCGCCATTGCGCCAGTTCGACCAGAGATGAAAATGTCATCTCTGAATCCGTCTTTCGTTCCGAATAGATTGCCATGTGCGCGTGTCGCTGGATTGAGATAGCTTGTCGGTGAAGTCTGAAGCAACGAGAGGAGATTGCTGTTTGACACTCCGGTTTCCTATTTACTCAATTCTTCAAAAGTCCAACACAAATTTAAAATGTTAGGTGAAGTGCGGACCTTAAGCGAGTTGAATTTTACATCATATTTTTTCGTTAATCCACAGACGCCTCGGCACCGATAACGGAGCGGGCAAATGTCTTCGACTTTGTGAAGCTCGCCTGTATAATGTGCGCGTTATTCACCGTCCAGCCTGATTGATAAGCACATGGCAATCTTCAAATCGCTCGCACATCGTCCCTTCGCGCTGCTCTGGTCGGGACAGTTTCTCTCAGCTATCGGTGACACCATTTACCGTGTCGCGCTCGCGTGGTGGATACTGGAAAAGACCGGGTCGGCGACGGCGATGGGGACAGTCTTCATCTTCTCCTCAGTGCCCTTGCTGCTGTTCCTGCTTTTGGGCGGCGTCACAAGTGATCGCTACGCGCGTGCGCGTGTGATGCTCTACTCCGACGCGATGCGCGCAGTGCTGGTCTTCCTCATCGCCTTTCTCGCCTTCAGCCACCGGCTCGAAGTCTGGCAACTATACATTGCGAGCCTCATCTTCGGGGGCATCGGAGCATTTTTTCGACCGGCCTACACGGCACTCATTCCGGAGATCACCCCGCGCGAGCACCTGCCGAGCGCCAATGGCTTGACGGGCGTGAGCATGGAGGTCTCGGAAATCTTTGGCCCGGCGATAGGCGCTTACATCGTCAGCCTGTGGGGCACATCTGCGGCCTTCGGGTTCGACGGGTTGACGTTTGTAGTCTCTATCTTATGTCTCCTGCCGCTGGTCAAACTCTCTGCGGCGACGCCCATCACAAAAGAGCGCAAAAGCGTGCTTCAGGATTTTCGTGAGGGCCTCGGTGTGGTGCGGCAATCCTCATGGCTGACGATCACGATGTTGATTGCCGCGCTCGGCAACATCACGATGGCCGCGCCGTTTGCTATCGCCCTGCCCTTTCTCGTCAAGCGGAATCTCAACGGCGGAGTAGGCTCACTGGGGCTGCTCTTTTCGATGCTCTCCATCGGCGCGATTCTGGGCACACTGCTTGGAACGACCTGGATGGAGCGCACGAAGAGCCTGCGGACGCGTGGGCTTTTCGCCTACAGCCTGTGGATTGTCGGCGGACTGCTGATCGCTGTGTTCGGCCTGCCCGTCACAATTTATGGAGTCGCGGCGGCGGCGCTTCTGGCCGGAGCGGCCTTTGCCATCCCCAATTTGATTTTCATCACGACGTTGCAGGAATTGATTCCAGTCGAGGTGCTCGGAAGAGTTTCCAGCATTGCGACCTTAGGTTCTTTCGCACTGATTCCGATCGGCAGTGGACTCGTCGGCTGGGCTACGGATCACATAGGAGCGCCGACCATCTTCCTGCTAGCCGGATTTCTCACGGCTGGCTTAGCCGCCCTCGCGCTCATTCATCCGGCGATTCGCAGGCTTGATAAATTCGCGCTCCCCCAACCCGCGCAGGCCGACACCTGATTTCACAGGTCAGATGCCAGATATTTTTTTAAGTGTCCGGCCAATGTCTGTACGTGCGGCGCTCTGAGCATCGTAAAGTGCTCGCCGGGAACTTCGTTTATCTGTATCCCGCCCGTAGAGAGGCTGCCCCAGATACGTTTCGTTTCGGGAGTGGAAAGGGATAGACGGGTGGCCGTCCAGAAGTGAACCGCTCGACCGTTGAAGGGGCGCGGCACATAACCTTTGAGCGCCCGCTCAACATAGAGATAGTAGTTCACATAGTCATCGAGAACGTTGCGGCTTTGAACGAGGCCGAAGCCGTTGGGGGCTTCGTAGGTGAGGCCGAGATGTTCGTCGTAATGGACTAAGGCAAAGAGAGTTTCGCCCGCGCCGGTGACGATTTGAGCCTCGCTGATAAATCTTGCGGCTCGCTCTTGAGCGCTGCTTTCGTCAATCTGCGTTTGCGTGTAGAGCTCGGTCAGGTCGTATGCATCGATCAACGCCAGCAAGCCGACGCTCCGGCCTTGCTCTTCAAGTTGTCGCGCCATCTCGAACGCAATCAGGCCACCCGAACTCCACCCGCACAGGTGATACGGCCCTTCGGGTTGCAGCCCGCGAATTTCTGCCAGATAGTCGGCCGCCATCGCTTCGATAGAGGTATGCGGGTTCCTCATCTGCTCGATGCCCCGCGCCTGCAATCCGTAGACGGGCTGGTCGAGTCCCAGGTGCTTTGCCAGTTCCGAATAACAGAGCACATTGCCGCCCCACGGATGCACACAAAAGAGCGGCGGCCTGTGGCCCTGCGGCTGGATGGGGACGAGCGAAGTGACGCACGCCACAGGGCGAGGAATTGAGAGCAGCTCGGCCTGCTGCTCGACTGTCGCAGTATCAAAGAGCGTGGTCATGGAAAGAGCCGAGCCGGTCGCCTGCTCAATGCGTGAGAAGAGCTTGACGGCCAGCAGCGAATGCCCGCCCAAATCAAAGAAGTTATCACGCACACCGATCGGCTTGGCGTTCAGCACCTCTTCCCAGATTTGTACGAGCTGCGACTCCAACTTGCTACGCGGAGCGATGAAGCTCGACGGGGAATCTTCGGTGCGCAACAGACCGGGCGCAGGCAGCGCTTGCCTGTCAACTTTACCGTTCGGCGTCAACGGCATTTCATCCAGCTTCACATACGCAGACGGTATCATGTAGTCCGGCAACTTGCTTTTCAGAAAATCGCGCAGCTCTTCGCTGCCCGCGTCCGAGCCCTTTTTCGCCACCAGATATGCCACTAATCGCTTGTCGCCGGGCACATCCTCTCTGGCGATGACAACCGCTTCGGCTACCCCTGTTTGCTGGCTCAGCACGGCTTCGATCTCGCCCAACTCGATGCGAAAGCCTCTGAGCTTCACTTGATGATCGAATCGCCCGAGAAATTCTATCTCGCCGCCAGCCAAACGGCGGCCGAGGTCTCCTGTCCGGTAGAGTCGTGCGCCAGCCGATAGCGAGAACGGATGCGGGATGAATTTTTCCGCCGTCAGGTCTGCCCTTCCCAGATAGCCGCGAGCCAGCGCCACGCCGCCGATGTATATTTCGCCCGCCACTCCCACCGGCAACGGCGTCAGTGATTGGTCGAGCACATGCACTTCTGTGTTCGCTATCGCTCGCCCGATCGGCACGAGAGTTCGCGCGCTCCCACGCTCGCATCTCCAACTGGTGACATCCACCGCCGCTTCCGTCGGGCCGTAGAGATTGTGCAGCTCTGCATCGACGCGTGCGAAAAACTTTTCTTGCAGCTCAAAGGAGAGCGCCTCGCCGCTACAGATCACACGGCGCAGACTCCGGCAACGCTCAAGCGCTCTCTCTTCCAGAAAAACTTGCAGCATCGAGGGCACGAAATGCAGCGTCGTGATGCGTTCGCGCTCGATGGTCTGAACCAAATACGACGCGTCTTGATGGCCGCCCGGTCTGGCTATCACAAGACGCGCGCCCGCGAGCAGAGGCCAGAAGAATTCCCAGACCGAAACGTCAAAGCTGAACGGCGTCTTCTGCAAGACAGCATCGGATTCGTCCAGACCGTAAGCCGCTTGCATCCAGAGCAGGCGATTGCAGATGGCCTCATGTGTGTTCATCGCCCCTTTGGGCTGCCCTGTCGAGCCGGAGGTGTAAATCATGTAAGCCAAATTCGCATGAGCAACTTTCACCTGCGGCGTCTCTCTGCTTTCGAGAGCAATCGTCGGCCAACTGGAATCGAGGCACAACACCTCTGTTGTGCTGTGCGGCAATTTATCACGCAAATGCTCTTGTGTGATGAGCACCTGCGCGCGGCAATCATTCAACATGTAGGCGAGCCGTTCCTGCGGGTAGGCCGGGTCTAAGGGCACATAAGCGCCGCCAGCTTTGAGTATGCCGAGCAGCGCCGACACCATTTCGACAGAGCGCTCAAGACAGACGGCCACCAGCACATCCGGCCCGACGCCTAAGCTTTGCAGATGATGAGCCAGTTGATTCGCACGTTCGTTCAACTCTCTGTAACTCACACGCTCATCTTCAAAAACTAAAGCTACGGCATCGGGCGTGCGCCCGGCCTGCGCTTCAAAAAGCTGTTGGAGACAGGCTACCGGGAAAGCGTTCTCGATAAGCTGGCTGTGCTCCGCAACGCGCGTCTGGCGCTGCTCTTCTTCGGTGAGAATCGCCAGCTCGTCAATTCGTTTATCCGGGTCGGCAACGATTCCTGCCAGCAGTATTTCCAAATGGCGCATCATGCGTTCGATGGTCGCGGCATCGAACAAGTCCGTGTTGTACTCGAATGAGAGGCTCAACCCGCCACCCGTCTCGCGGGCGACCACGGTTAAATCAAACTTGGCTGCTCCCCCGTGAATCCCGACCGCAGAGAGCGTCAGACCCGTAGAAATTTTCGTCTCAGGTCGCGGCGCATTTGCCAGTGCAAACATCACCTGAAAGAGAGGCGTGCGGCTCTGGTCGCGCGGCACTTGCAGCTCTTGAACCAGCTTATCAAACGGCACCTCCTGATGAGCATAAGCGCCGAGCGCCACCTCCTGCACTCGCTTCAGCAACTCACGAAAACGCGGATTGCCCGAAAGGTCAGTGCGCAGGACCAGCGTGTTGACGAAAAAGCCGATCAGACCTTCAATCTCCGAGCGGTTGCGTCCGGCGATGGGCGTGCCGACGACGATGTCCGTCTGTCCCGCATATCGTGAGAGCAAGAGCTTGAACCCCGCCAGCAAAGTCATGAACAGCGTCACGCCTTCGCGGCGGCTCAGCTCTTGAAGCTCTTGCGACAATTCTTGAGAAAGAGACGAAACATAATCGCTCCCGCGAAAAGTTTGCGCAGGCGGGCGCGGGCGTATCGTCGGAAGCTGGAGCAGAGACGCGCTCGCTAACTTTTGTTTCCAGTAGCCAAGCTGCGCCTCCAGATTCGCGCCGCTCAACCACTCGCGCTGCCAGATAGCGAAATCCGCATACTGTACCGGCAACTCTGCGAGCGGCGACTTCTGCCCGGTCACGAATGTGTCATAGAGGGTCGCCAGCTCATGCCAGAAAATCCCCATTGACCACCCGTCGGAAACGATGTGATGCATGTTGACCAGCAGCACATGCTCGTCCTCGTCCAATCGCAGCAAGGTCGCGCGCAGCAGAGACCCGCGTTTCAATTCAAAGGGCAGGCGAGCATCGTCTGTAGCAATCTGTTGGAGGCGGTCTTCGCGCTCCTCCTTTGCGAACTCACGCAAATCCATCATCAGCAACGGCACGAAAGCCTGTTGAGCTATCTGCTGCGCCGGGACCCCGTCAATGACCGGGAAAGAGGTGCGCAGGGATTCATGCCGCCGGACGATTTCATGCAGACTTTTGAGCAAGGCTTCGACATCGAGCGGGCCATGTATGCGCAAGGCGAGGGGGATGTTGTAAGCGGATTTGTGCAGCAATACCTGATCGAGAAAGAATAGCCCCTGCTGTGTGAAGGAGAGCGGAATCGGGCTTGACATCTCCGGCGGACGACGCGGAATCGTTCTCAATTCGTTGCCTGTTGCAACCGGACGAGCCTGCTCTGTGCTGTGTGATGTGAATGCCTCCTGCTCGATGGTGTTTTCCGCAACAGTGTAGCCAAGCTGAGAGGCCAACTCTTTTGAAACGTCTCCGAGAAAATCTTCCGTATATTTTTTAGCCCAGCGGTCTGCGACTCCGGCATTGATGGAACTGTGCTGGTGAAACTTCACATCACCCAGCATTCTGGACTCTTTGTAGAGTCCATCCGTCATGCGCTTCTCTTTTTCCCGGTAGGGCTGCAACATGTCCGTGTGGAGTTCGAGGCTCAGGAAATGACAGAGACTCTCCAACACTTCTTCGGGTCGAGTCACCAATTCTTCAAAGCCCAAGCGATGCTGTCGCTCTTGCGGCACCTCCTGTAAAAATTCGAGGATGTTGCGGTGGCTGATGTTCCAGACAATCTCTGCCAGTTCGCGGGTCGAAAACGGATGGCCGCCACCGAGAAAGAGCTGATCCATTTTCGCTTCCTCGAAAGAATGAATCATGCCGTAAGGATGTCTGACGAGGTGTATGTAGAGCGCATTCTCAAAATCCTCTTCGGCGCGCCGCAGGATTGATTTATCGAGCGCGTATGAAGGCGTCTTGTCAACCAGCCTGCGCTTGCCGAGCCACGCCTGCAATTGACGATAAAACTCCTGTGTGGTCAACCCGCTCTCTTCAAACTCCCGCATCAACGCTTTGGCCTCGTCAGCCCCACACACTCTGGCTTCCATGACTGCGCGCAAAGCGCCTTCCAGCCAGAACGCCTGCGCGCCGGTGAAGGTCTCGCTCCTTTCTCGCAGCGTGTTGAAGGAGAGCAACTCCAGTTCCGGCGGCGCGAACAATGCGGGATGCCCGGCCAGCATGACTCTCAACAATGTCGAGCCGGAGCGCGGCGGCGAAAGGACGAAAATCGCGGGTGGATTCTTCCGCCCGGACTTCAAGCCTTTCTCTCTTGGCGGTAAAGGATGAATTAACTGTCTGACCCGCTCGATCATTTCGACATTCACACGAGCAAGCGTTCTCGGCCGGTCATGTTTCGTGTCAGAGCCGGAGACCTCGCTCGTCTCTGAGCCGAGAATTCCCGCCACCGCTTCGCTGTAACGCTCGTTAAGATAAGCGGCCAGCTGGGCGACGGTCGGCGAGGTGAAGATAGTCACGACATGAATGATTTCGCCGAGTCTCTCTTGCAGATGATTGATGAAGATCGCGCCCTTAATCGAATTGCCCCCAAGCTCGAAAAAATTGTCGTGAAGGCCAACCCTCTCCAGTCCCAGTATCTCGCACCACATCTGTGCCAGCAGCAGTTCGAGCGGGCGAGCGGGCGCGACGTAGTTCTGTTCCAATGCTGGCCGGGAAGCATCCGGCGCGGGCAGGGCCTTCTTATCAATCTTCCCATGCGCCGTCAGCGGCAGTGCGTCAAGAAAGATGAAAGCAGACGGGATCATGTGCTCTGGCAATCTCTTCTGGAGACACTCTCGCAACTCGCTCACGCTCAGTGCCGCAGCGGGGCGAGCGACCACATAGCTCACCAGCCTCTTATTCCCAGACACATCTTCCCGCGCCATCACGATTGCCTCGCCCACACTTTCATGCTGATTCAACACAGCTTCGATCTCGCCCAGCTCAATCCGGTAGCCACGTATCTTTACCTGTTGGTCTATCCGCCCCAGATACTCCACCTCTCCGTCCGCACGGTAGCGCCCTCTGTCTCCAGACCGGTACAGCCTCGCTCCTCCCTCGCCGGAGAAGGGATGCGGGATGAATCTCTCAGCCGTCAGCTCTGCTCGATGCAGATAGCCTCGCGCCAAACCCTCCCCGCCCACGCAGATTTCCCCCGCGACCCCGATTGGCACAAGCTGCTGGTGTTCGTCCAGAATGTAGACCTGCAAGGATGAAATGGCTCTCCCGATGACGCTCCCAGAAGCGTGCTCCAACTCCGAGAGCGTCATTCGATGATGCGTCACATGCACGGTCGTCTCCGTGATGCCATACATGTTGACGAGTTGTGGCTGCTCGTCTCCATGCCGTGCGAACCACGGCCTCAGGCTTTGTAGCTCCAGTGCTTCTCCTCCGAAGATGACGAGCCGCAACTCCAACTCTCGAACAGGGGCGGTGGACTCATCGACCGGCATCAACTGGCGGAAGGCGGAGGGCGTCTGGTTCAATACCGTCACCCTCTCTCTGATTAAGAGTCGATAGAACTCTTCAGGAGAACGGCTGACGAAGTAAGGGACGATTACCAAACGTCCGCCGTAGAGCAGAGCTCCCCAGAGTTCCCAGACGGAGAAGTCGAAGGCATAGGAATGGAAGAGCGTCCAGACATCTCGTTCATCAAAACGGAAGAGAGACCGGGTGGCCGCAAAGAGATGAAAGACATTGCGGTGAGTGATGAGCGTGCCTTTGGGCTGACCCGTAGAGCCTGACGTGTAGATGACATATGCCAGATTGGCGGGAGCAGAGATGCTTGGCGGATTCTCGGCACTCTCTTGAGCAATTTGCTGCCGGTCTGCGTCCAAACAGATGGCGTGCGCGTCGAGCGCAGGCAGATTCTTCAACAGCTCATTTTGCGTCAGCAGCAGTGTGGCTCCTGAATCCTGAAGCATGAAGGCCAGACGCTCCTGCGGATAGTCCGGGTCGAGCGGCAGGTATGCTCCCCCTGCTTTCAGGATGCCCAGCAGTCCCGTCAACATCTCCACGGAACGCTCCACGCAAATGCCGACAATGACCTCCGGCCCAACTCCGTGTTTGAGCAGATAATGGGCTAACCGGTTCGCCCTCGCGTTCAATTCACCGTAGCTGATTTGCTCATCCTCAAAAACGACTGCAACCCTTTCCGGTGTGCGCCGTGCGTGTTCCTCAAACAGGTTGTGTAGCAGACGCTCCGGCGCGTCGTTGAGCGGCGTCGGATTCCAGTCTTGAAGTTGTTTCTCTTCTGCTGGCGTCAGCAACTTCAATTCGTCAATGCGCCGGTTCGGGTTGAGGACGATAGCTGCGAGCAGATTCTGATAATGCCTCAAACACCGCTCAATCGAAGCGGCGTCGAAAAGCTCTGACCTGTAACGCAGAAAGCCTGCGACACCGCGCTCCGTTTCCCATGCATTCAGCGCCAGATCGAAACGGGACGTGCCGTTGTCGGACTCGATGCTGCTCAAGGTTAAGCCCGGCAAATCCAGAGTTGCCTCCGGTGTGTTTTGCCACACGAACAACACCTGCACCAGCGGCATGTGGGTCAAGTCTCTTTCCGGTTGCAGTTCCTCCACCAATTGTTCAAACGGCACCTCCTGATGAGCATAAGCGCCGAGCGCCACCTCCTGCACTCGCTTCAGCAACTCACGAAAACGAGGATTGCCCGAAAGGTCAGTGCGCAGGACCAGCGTGTTGACGAAGAAGCCGATCAGACCTTCAATCTCCGAGCGGTTGCGCCCGGCGATGGGCGTCCCGACGACGATGTCCGTCTGGCTTGTATAGCGATAGAGCAGGATTTGAAACGCGGCCAGCAGCAGCATGAACAGAGTGACGCCCTCCTGCTGGCACAGCGCCTTCAACTCTTCCGAGAGCCGTTCCGAAAGCTTGAAGTGGACGTATGGTCCCTGAAAGTTCTGCACTTGCGGACGCGGGCGATCCGCCGGCAACTCAAGCACTGGAGCAGCGCCCGCAAGTTGTCGCTTCCAGTAGTCCAGTTGTTCGTCAAGCCTCTGGCCTTGCAGCCAATCACGTTGCCACTGCGCGAAGTCTGCGTATTGAATCGGCAGCTCCGGCAGCGGCGAAGGCCGTCCGGCAGCAAAGGCTGTATAGAGCGCGGCGATTTCGTTGATGAGCACGCTCAGCGACCAACCGTCCGAGATGATGTGATGCATCGTGACGAGCAGAACATGATCCTCGTCATCCAATCTTAAAAGGCTCGCGCGCAGGAGCGGCCCTGTCGAGAGATTGAAAGGTTTCTGCGCTTCTTCTGTTGCGAGGCGCTGCGCTTCGTTCTCTCTTTGCGTGGCAGGCCACGCGCTCAAATCCGTGACGGGCAGTGTCAAGGGCGCGGGCGGAGCGATGACCTGCACCGGCTCGCCGTCAATGATGTCGAAAGTAGTGCGTAAGACTTCATGCCGCCGCACAATCTCGCTCAGGGTCTCTTCGAGGGCGTGCAGGTCAAGACGGCCTCTCAGACGCGGCGCGGCAGGCATGTTGTAGGACACGTCGAGCGGGTCTAGCTGGTGCAAAAACCAGAGCCGCTGCTGTGCGAACGAGAGTGGAAAAACAAAAACCTCTTCTTCTTCTCTCAGCTCTTCTATGTGCGATTCTGTCATGGCTCTTTGGTGTTTGGTCTTAGAACTTCAGACCAATCCTTTATTGCTTCGTCGTGCGCGGAAGTGATGCGCGCTTCAGTCGCCGCGCCTCGCGCGTGACGGGCACGATTGTTTGCTCTTGCAGTTGCGTCCGGCTCGCCAGCGCCTTCTCGATAGCACCGGCGATTCCGGCAATGGTCGGATGCTCGAACAACTGTCGCAACTGTATCTCGACCTGAAAGAGTTCCCTGAGACGCGAGATAAGTTGTGTGGCCAGCAGGGAATGGCCTCCTGACTCGAAGAAGTTATCGTGTAGACCGGCCTGTGTAATTCCGAGCACGGCGGTCCACACTTCCGCGAGCGATTTTTCAAGCGGCGTGACGGGCGCGACGAAGGGCTGCGAGTTTTCGCGCCGCGCCCTATCCGGCGAGGGCAACGCGCGCAAGTCAACTTTGCCGCCCGGTGTGAGTGGCAGATTGTCCAGCAGGACGAAGCCGGACGGAACCATGTAGTCAGGCAACTGCTCGCGCAAAAAGTTTCTCAACTGCGGGGCGATCTGTCGCGCGAACTTGCCGCGTAAAGGATTGTTGGCATAATCGCTCCAATCCGGATGGCTCTCTGTGTGGCGCGGGACGGAGAAGGCTTCCGCTCTTTCAAGAGACGACTCTGCGACGGCTGTGTGACGCCTGAAAAGAACGTCAAAGCTTCCCGGCGCATCATGCTCCATCCAGCTGATCTCGACCCGGTAAGGCAATTCATCGCTCAAAGCCCAGAGCTCCTGCGGGTCTAAACCTTCCGTCAACATGTGCCGCAGTCCTTCTCTTAACTCGCCGACAGTCGCCGGAACAGACGCGCCCGCAGCACGCCCATCATCAAGCATCTCTAAAGCACGCGCGACACGAGCGACTCTGGCATTCGTGATACCCCTGATGCACAGCGACTCGGGCGATTCGCCACACAGCAAACTGCGAATCTGTTCAAGCCCCGGACGCCTCTCTTTCCAGTCCATCCAATCGAGCGAGCCGGTGGAGGCTCTCTTGTCGCCGACGTGAATCATCACCTGATAACGAAACTGCGTCAGCTCGTTGTGATGGCGGCCACGTTTGGGCATAATTTCCACGGAACTGATGTCTGGGAAACGCTCGCGCAGAGCCATGAAGAGAGCCGGATCGAGAACCAGTTCCTCTTCCTGCATGACGCTGCGCCTGATGCGTCTACGCAATTCTTCAAGCGAGAGCGACGGGTCCGCCTTGTGTAATTCGACCGTCGCATGAAAGGCTTCCAGCAAAGGCAAGCTCCGCACATCGCCTATGAAAATCGAGCCGCCCGGCGCGACCGCACCGACGGCTCCCTCAAGCACGTTCAGTAGATATTCGAGGCCGGGGAAATACTGCACCACCGAATTGAGAATCACCATGTCGAAGCTGTGAGCTTCGAGCCCTTGAAAGTCGTCCGCCCTTCGCTCAAGCAGCGACACCTGCGGTAGTTTCTCGACGCGTGCGCTTAACTGCTGCTCGACATATTTGAGCGCGGCGGGCGAAAAGTCTGTGCCGAGATAAGCTTCGCAGTGCGGAGCCAGACGAAAAAGCAGGAGCCCCGTGCCGCAACCGATTTCCAGCACCCGGCGCGGGCGCTCATTTAAAATGCGCTCGACCGCATCGTCAACCCATTCGCGCATCTCCTCCGCCGGAATCGGCAATCCTGTATAGCTGCTGTTCCAACCGCTGATGTTGAATTCCGGGTCGGCGAGCGCCTGCGTCTGGTTGAAGACCTCATCGTCATGCACCATCTGCCATTGCGCGAGCTGTTCTTCTTCCATCTTTGCGATTTCGGATTTGTCTAACGTATCTGCCACGACAGGATTTTGTGTGACATAAGCGATGAGATGCTTGTCGCCGGAAGATTGCGCGTGCGGGACTACGACAGCTTCGCGGATGGACGGGTGGAGCTTCAATCTGGCTTCGATTTCACCCGGCTCGATGCGATAGCCGCGCAGCTTCACCTGCTGGTCCAGACGCCCCAGAAATTCCAGTTGACCGCCGGACAGGTAACGCGCGCGATCTCCTGTACGGTACATGCGCGCTCCCTGCGAAGTGCTGAACGGGTCTGGGATGAACCTCTCCGCCGTCAGCGCTGGGCGGTTCAGATAACCGCGCGCCAACGCGCTCTCGCCGACATACAATTCGCCGGGAACGCCGCGCGGCACAGGCTGCAACGCTTCATTCAGCAGATAGACCTGAGTATTGGCGAGCGGGCGACCAATCGGGACAGAAGTGCCCGGCACAGCTTCGCTCTCCGCCGCTGCTGTTTGATAGAGCGTGTTGGTGATAGTTGTCTCGCTCGTCCCGTAAGCATTGATGAGTTTTACATTCGGATAAAGCCGCCGCCACACCGCGAAAGCATCCATTGAAACCTTGTCGCTGCCGACCACGACCAGACGGAGCGACGGCGGCAGCGCCGGTTCCAGCAGAGCCAATTCCCTCACCCATTCATTCCAGAACGGCGCGGGCAGATTGAGCAAGGACAGTTGCTCCTGCTCGATCAACGCGAGAAGCTGCGAGCTTTCCAAGATTCTTTCGTTGCGGAACACAACCGCTGCGCCATTCAGGAGCGTCGGGAAAATCTCTTCGACTGCCACGTCGAAACTGATGCTGGCAAACTGCAAGATGCGATCTTGCGCCTTGAGCCTGTAACTCTCCGCGACGGCGAAGCTATGGTTGACGAGCGACTGATGCGAGATGGAGACGCCCTTCGGCTGGCCTGTCGAGCCGGAAGTGTAAATGACATAAGCCAGATTCTGCGCTGTGACGGGCGCGCAGGGATTCGCCGCGCTCTGTTGTTCGACAAGCTCGCGGCTCTCGTCCGTGCAAATCACCTGCCCGCGAAATGCCGGAAGTTTTGTCTTGAGCTTCTCATTCGTGACGACGAGCGGCATCTGCGTATCTTCCAGCATGAAGGCGAGTCGTTGAGGTGGATAACTCGAATCGAGCGGCACAAAAGCCCCGCCCGCCTTCAGAATCGCCAGCAGCGCGACGATCGTCTCCGCCGAACGTTCCAGCAAGACGCCGACCGGCGTCTCCGTGCCGACGCCCGACGCGCGCAGGTAGTGCGCCAGCCTGTTCGCGCGCTCATTCAATTCCGCGTAGCTCAACTGCTCATCTTCCGAGACAACCGCGACAGCTTCGGGCGTGCGCGCCACTTGCGCTTCAAACAGCGCATGTATTGACGCCGACTGCGGGTACTGCTCCGCCGTTTGATTCTGTTCGACCAACAGCCGCTCGCGCTCGCGCTCAGTCAACAGCGGCAACTCCGAGATGCGACTGTCAGGATTGCTGACGATGCCTCGCAGTAACACTTCCCAGTGCTGAAGCAGCGCGGCTATCGTCTCCGAATGGAAGAGGTCTGTGCTGTACTCGGCTGCTACGAACAGTCCTTCATCGCGTTCCATCACATCCAAACTGAGATCGAACTGAGAAGTGACGTGCTCCACCTCCACCGAGCTGAGCTTTAAGCCCGGCAGAGGCAATGCCTCCTTCGGCGTGTTCTCCATCTGGAACATCACCTGAAACAACGGGTTCCGGCTCATGCTCCTTTCGGGCTGCAACTCTTCCACCAGTTGCTCGAACGGCATGTCCTGATGCGCGTAGGCTCCGAGAGCGGTCTCGCGCACTCTCTTCAATATTTCGCGGAAGGTCGGGCGGCCCGAAAGGTCCGTCCTCATGACGAGCGTGTTGACGAAGAACCCGATCAGGTTTTCCGTCTCCCGCCGCTGGCGATTGGCTATCGGCGAGCCGACCACTATGTCCGTCTGCCCTGTATATCGTGTGAGCAAAGTCTTGAACGAAGCCAGCAACACCATGAATAGTGTCACGCCTTCTTGTCGACACAACATATTGAGCGAGTCCACGAGGCTCGCGGGGAGGCGCAACGATTCGCTCGCGCCGTTGAAGGTCTGCACCTGCGGACGCACCTTGTCCGTCAACAGTTCGAGCACCGGCAGCTCGCCTCCCAACTGCTGCTTCCAGTAAGAGAGATGAGCCTCCAACACCTCGCCCCTCAACCACTCTCTTTGCCACACCGCAAAGTCCGCATACTGAACCGGCAACTCTTCAAGCGGCGAAGACTCGCCCTCAAGATATGCCTTGTAGAGAGCAGCCACCTCGCGCACGAGCACACTCATCGACCAGCCGTCCGAGATGATGTGATGCATCGTCAACAGCAGAATGTGTTCATCCTCTTGCAAACGCACCAGCCCGGCACGAAACAGCGGCCCACGTGCCAGATCAAATGGATGACGGGCTTCCTCCGTTGCCAGCCGCAACCCTTCCGCCTCGCGTTCAGGCACAGGCATCTCGCACAGGTCATGTACCGCTAACTCTAACTCCAGCGCGGGAGCAATCTCCTGTCTGGGCTGACCGCCCTCGGCCGGAAAGCTCGTTCGCAGGCTCTCATGCCGCCGGATGATCTCGTTCAATGCGCGCCTCAACACATCCGGCTCCAGATGGCCGACGAGACGCACGGCGGCGGGCATGTTGTAGAAGGAGCTGCTCGGCTCAAGCTCGGACAAGAACCACAGCCTTTGCTGCGCAAACGACAGCGGCAATCGCTGCTCGCGCGCGACAGGAAGCAGCGTCCTCGACTCGACGCCCGCACGCTCGCGCATGGCTGCTTCAACTTGAGAGGCGAGCTGTGCGATGGTCGGCGATTCAAACAGGACTCGGAGGGGCAATTCGACATGAAAGCCTTCGCGGACACGCGAGAGCAGTTGAGTGGCGAGCAGCGAGTGGCCGCCGAGCTCGAAGAAGTCGTCATGCACGCCGATGCTTTCCATGCCCAGCACATCTGTCCAGAGATGTGAGAGTAATTCTTCGACCGCTGTGCCCGGCAGAGCTTGCTCGTCTCTTCTTCCATGCTGCATTTCATCGGGCGCAGGCAGAGCCTTGCGATCCAGCTTGCCATTCGCCGTCAGAGGCAATGTATCCAGAAAGATGAATGAGGACGGGATCATGTGGTCGGGCAATCTCGTCTGGAGATACCCGCGCAGCTCGCCGACACTCGTTGCCCCGTGATCATTTTCCACCACATAGCTCACCAGCCGCTTATCTCCTCGCGCATCTTCATGCGCGAGGACGATGGCTTCCCTCACTCCTGCGTGCTCGGCCAGCGCCACTTCGATTTCACCCAGTTCGATCCGGTAGCCGCGTATCTTGAGCTGTTGATCTATTCGCCCTAAGTATTCTATCTCTCCCTCTGGCAGATAACGCCCCAAGTCACCCGAACGGTACAGCCGTGCGCCCGCTTCGCGGCTGAATGGATGTGGAATGAATCTCTCAGCCGTCAGCTCAGCTCGATGCAGATAGCCTCGCGCCAAACCCTTCCCGCCCACGCAGATTTCCCCCGCGACCCCGATTGGCGCGAGTTGCTGATGCTGGTCAAGGATGTAGATTTCTAAAGATGAAATCGCTCTGCCGATGACGCTGCCCGAAGAGCGGTCAAGATCGGACAGGGTTAAAGGGCGGTAGGTCACATGCACAGTCGTCTCCGTGATCCCGTACATGTTGATGAGTTGTGGCTGCTCGTCTCCGTGTCGCGTAAACCAGGGCCGTAAGCCCTGCACATCCAGAGCCTCTCCGCCGAAGATGATCAGCCGCAAAGCCAACTCCTGTGCTTGCGTGGAGGTCTCAGCCTCCAGCATCAACTGGCGGAAAGCAGAGGGCGTCTGGTTGAGCACCGTCACTCTTTCTCTTGATAAGAGCCGGTAGAACTCTGCGGGTGAACGGCTGACGAAATAAGGGACGATGACGAGGCGTCCTCCATAAGCGAGCGCGCCCCAGAGTTCCCAGACCGAGAAGTCAAAGGCGTAGGAATGAAAGAGCGTCCACACGTCTCGCTCATCAAAGCGGAAGAGAGGATGAGTGACAGCAAAGAGATGAAAGAGATTCCGGTGAGTGAGGAGCGTGCCTTTGGGCTGACCCGTAGAGCCTGACGTGTAGATCACGTAAATCAGGTTATCCGCCGTCGTAGAGCAAGGAGGTTTGTCTGCGCTGTACTGAGCAATGAGCGGCCAGTCACGATCTATACAGAGGACTGTTCCTGCATCAACAGGCAGCTTTTCCAGCAACTTCTCCTGAGTGAGCAGAACTTGGATATTTGCATCTCTCAGCATAAAGGCGAGACGCTCTTGCGGGTAAGCCGGATCGAGCGGCACATATGCTCCTCCGGCCTTGAGAATAGCGAGGATGCCGACGACCATTTCTATAGAGCGTTCTACGCAAAGTCCGACCAGCGCCTCCGTGCCGACGCCCGACGCTTGCAGGTAGTGCGCCAGCCTGTTCGCGCGCTCATTCAATTCCGCGTAGCTCAGCCGCTCATCATCGCAGACCAGAGCAATACTTTCCGGCGTGCGCGACACCTGCGCCTCGAACAGCGCATGAAGTGTCGAGTCATCAGAGTATTGCTGTGTCGTGTCATTCCAATGCACAAGCAGCCGCTCGCGCTCACTCGTCGATAAGAGAGGAAGTTCAGAGATGCGACTATCTGGATTACTGATGATGCCATTCAGTAACACTTCCCAGTGCTGTAGCAGTCGCCTGATCGTCTCTGCCTGAAAGAGGTCTGTGCTGTACTCGGCCACCACAAACAGCCCCTCATCGCTTTCCTGAACGATCAGGCTCAGATCGAATTGAGAAGTGACGTGCGCCACTTCCACCGAGCTGAGCGTGAGGCCGGGCAAGGGCAGAGATTCTTTCGGCGTGTTCTCCATCTGGAACATCACCTGAAACAATGGATTCCGGCTCATGCTCCTTTCGGGCTGCAACTCTTCCACCAGTTGCTCGAACGGCATGTCCTGATGCGCGTAGGCCTCAAGCGTCACTGCTCGCACCCGCCCCACCACTTCTCGGAAACTCGGGTTCGCGCCAAGCTCAGTGCGCAGCACCAGCGTGTTGACGAAGAAGCCGATCAGGTTCTCCACTTCAAGCCGGTTGCGATTCGCTATCGGCGAGCCGACCACTATGTCCGTCTGCCCCGTGTAGCGATGCAGTAGCACTTTGAATGACGCCAGCAAAGCCATGAACAGCGTCGCGCCCTCGCGCTTGCCAAGCAGGTCGAGTGAATCGCGCAGCCTCGCCGGGAGGCGCAACGATTCGCTCGCGCCGTTGAAGGTCTGCACCTGCGGACGCACCTTGTCCGTCAACAGTTCGAGCACCGGCAGCTCGCCTCCCAACTGCTGCTTCCAGTAAGAGAGATGAGCCTCCAACACCTCGCCCGTCAACCACTCTCTTTGCCACACCGCAAAGTCCGAGTATTGAACCGGCAACTCTTCAAGCGTCGAGGGGCTGTCTTCGATGAAGGCGCGATAGAGTTCGCCCACCTCGCGCACGAGCACACTCATCGACCAGCCGTCCGAGATGATATGATGCATCGTCACCAGCAGAATGTGTTCGTCTTCTCGCAAGCGCAGCAGGCTGGCTCTGAACAGTGGCCCATGTGCGAGATCAAACGGATGCCGCGCTTCTGCCGTAGCTCGCCGCAGCGCTTCCGCCTCGCGCTCAGGCAATGACAGTTGGCTCAGGTCATGTACCGCTAACTCTAACTCCAGCGCGGGAGCAATCTCCTGTCTGGGCTGACCGCCCTCGGCCGGAAAGCTCGTCCGCAGGCTCTCATGCCGCCGGATGATCTCGTTCAACGTGCGTTTGAGAGCTTGGATGTCAAGCGCGCCGCTGAGGCGCACGGCGGCGGGCATGTTGTAGAAGGAGCTGGTCGGTTCAAGCTCTGTCAGAAACCAGAGTCTTTGCTGCGCAAACGACAGCGGCAATCGCTGCTCGCGCGCGACCGCGACGAGAGGCTTTGACTCGACGCCCGTCTGCTCGCGCATGGCTGCCTCAACTTGAGAGGCGAGCTGTGCGATGGTCGGCGATTCAAACAGGACTCGGAGGGGCAATTCGACATGAAAGCCTTCGCGGACACGCGAGAGCAGTTGAGTGGCGAGCAGCGAGTGGCCGCCGAGCTCGAAGAAGTCGTCATGCACGCCGATGCTTTCCATGCCGAGCACATCTGTCCAGAGATGTGCCAGCAATGCTTCAATCGCAGTTCGCGGCAGCACACGCTCGTCCGCACTTCCGGCTTGCGCTTCGTCCGGCGCAGGCAGAGCCTTCCTGTCAACTTTGCCGCTCGCGTTGAGCGGCAAAGCGTCCAGCACGACGAAAGACGCGGGCATCATGTATGAGGGCAATCGCTCTTCGAGAAAATTCCTGAGGCGTTGCACAAGACGCCTTGACAGTCCGCCGCGCAGCGGGCTGTTGGCATAGGAGCTGAGAGGCTTGCTCCCGCTCAGCTCGGTTGTGAAGTTGAAAGACCGTGCGGGGAAACCATTCGACGCGCTCTCAATCTGTCGCGTGAGCAGAGCGTCAAAACAATCTGCGTCGTTCTCCGACCAGCGAGCCTGAATCGCGTAAGGCACAGATTCGCTCAAGCTCCAAACATCTTCGGGGTCAACTGCGTCAAGGCTTGAGCGGCTTGCGGCTTCCAGCAACTCACCGGCAGTTTGCGAAGCGTCTCCCTGTTCCAACAACTCCGAGAGCCGCACGTCCGCCAGCACGCGCGCGTTAGGCACGCGCCGGATTTCAAGCGCGGCTGGCTGCTCTTCGATTAAGAGCTGCCGGAGCCGCGCGAGCGTCATTCCCTCATGCTGCCAATCAAGCACGCGCGCCGCCCCTTGACCGGATGGCGCGTCTGCTGTGTGCAACACAGCATGATAACGAAAGCGTGCGAGCTCGTTATGAGCCGCCCCGCGTTCGAGTTGCACTTCGACTGTGGAGAGTTGTGGGAAGTGTTCTTTGAGCGCGTGGAACAACGCGGGATCAACGAGCAACTCTTCCTCCATCGCAACGCTTCTCTTGAAGCGCTTACGCAAGGCTTCGACGCTTAATGAAGAAGAGGCTTGATGAAGCTGCACGGAAGCGTGAAAGGCTTCGAGCAGGCGGTAATTTCTCAAATCTCCGAGAAAAATCCTGCCTCCCGGCTTGAGCGCTTTGAACGCACCCGCGAGCACGCGCAGGAGATAATCCAAATCAGGGAAATACTGCACCACCGAATTGAGAATCACCAGATCGAACGCGCCCTCTTCAATCTCGCCGAAGTCGTCCGCCATCCGGCGCAGCAGTTTGACTTGAGAGAGATCACGCTCGCCGCTCAAGAGTTGTCGCTGCACATAACCGAGCGCGCTCGCAGAGAAATCCGTGCCGCAGTAAGACTCGCAGTGCGGAGCGAGTTGCAGGAGCAGCAGACCTGTGCCGCAGCCTATCTCCAAAACATTTGTTGGATTGAGCAGGCGTATCTGTTCGATGATGGATTGCTGCCACGCACGCATCTCTTCCGCCGGAAGAGGCAAGCCCGTATAGCTGCTGTTCCAGCCAATCACGTTGAAGGCCGCCTCCGTCTCATCCACCGGCTGCCTGTAAACATCTTCATAGAGCGATTGCCAGTGCGAAAGATGCTGCTGCTCGAACTCTGCCGCCTCGTCCTGCAACGTCTCAACTCTGTTGGATGGGACGACATAAGCGACAAGAGAACGATTCTCGCCGGATGTTTCAGAACGTGCGATGACAGTGGCTTCGCCTATCTCTTCATGCTCATGCAGCGCGGCTTCGATCTCGCCCAGCTCGATGCGAAAGCCGCGCACCTTGACCTGCGAATCCAGACGCCCGATGAATTCCAATTGCCCGTCCGGCAGATACCGCACCAAATCCCCGGTCTTGTAGAGACGCGCGCCCGCTTCCTCGCTGTAAGGATGCGGGATAAAGCTCAACGCTGTTTGGGCGGGCTGGTGCAAATATCCTCTCGCCAGTCCGGCTCCGCCGATGTGCAGTTCTCCGGCCACGCCGGTCGGAGACGGCTCAAGATTTTCATCGAGCACATAGACGTCCGTGTTATCAACCGGGCGACCGATGGGCGGCGCAAGAGCGCGGCTCTCTGCTTCAGACACAATCGCAGAGGTCGTCACCACCGTGTACTCTGTCGGGCCGTAATTGTTCGCCAGACGAAATGAGAGTTGTGGTTCCGGATATTGATGCAGGCGGTCGCCGCCCGTTAAGAGAAATCTGAGCGCCAAACTCTGCGGCAGAGGCTCTGCCAGCACTGCCTCCGCCAGCGGCGTCGGAAGAAAACAGATCGTGATCGCCTGCTCTGCCAACCAGTCCAGCAGCATGGGAGGCGAAACGCGAACCTCTTCATCTACGAGATGGACACTCGCTCCCGCAGTGAGATACGGCCACAACTCCCACACGGCGGCATCAAAACCGACCCCGGCCAGATGCGTCGCGCGATCCGCCGCTGTCACTTCGTAAACACGGCGATGCCACGTTGAGAGATTGCTGAGGCCGCCATGCTCTACAAGGACGCCTTTGGGCGCGCCCGTCGAGCCTGAAGTGTAGATGACGTAAGCCAGATTCTCCTTCGTCACAGAAGCTTCGGGATTCTCCTCGCTCTGTGAGGCAATCTCATCAAGCAACGCATCCAGATAAAGCGTTCGCGCTTGATATGACGAGAGGCGATGGCCGAAACGTTTTTGAGTAATGAGCAGCAGAGCCTCTGCGTCGTCGAGCATGAAAGAGAGACGCGCCGCAGGATAACTCGCATCGAGTGTGACGAATGCCCCGCCTGCTTTGAGAATCGCCAGTTGTGCGACGATCATCTCTATCGAACGTTCCAACATGATGCCGACACAAACTTCCGGGCCGACGCCCTCGGCGCGCAGGTAATGCGCCAGTTGGTTGGCGCGGCGATTCAATTCGGCATAGGTCACGCTCTCGCCCGCGCAAGAGATGGCTGTCGCCAACGGCTGCTCTTGCGCCCGCTCCTCAAACGACTGGTGAACGCAGAGCTCAAGCGAATCTTCGCGCTTCGTCTCGTTCCATTCGCGGAGCAGTTTGCGCCGCTCGTCTGCGGCTAAAAAATTGATTCTTGAGACGGGCAGGTCCGGATTGCTGACAATCTCTTCGAGCAGTTTTTCAAAATGCCCGAGCAGGCGCGCGATGGTCGTTTCATCGAAGAGGTCTGTGCTGTAGAAGAGATAGCCCTGAATGCCTTCGGGTAAATCCCAGAGATGAAACTCAAGATCGAATCTCGTCGTGAGGCTTTCAAATTCCTGCGTGCGGAGCGTGAGGCCGGGCAACTCAAACGCGGGCATCGGAGTGTTCTGAAGCGCGAGCGTCACTTGAAAGATAGGATTGCGGCTCAGGTTTCTTTCAGGCTGTAACTCTTCAACCAGCTTTTCAAAAGGCAAGTCCTGATGAGCATAAGCTCCGAGCGTCACCTCTCGCACCCTCCCGAGCAGTTCGCGGAAAGTCGGGTCGCCGGAAAAATCCGTGCGGAGCACCAGCGTGTTGACGAAGAACCCGATGAGTCCTTCCAACTCTGCGCGATTGCGATTCGCAATGCCTGTTCCGACAAGTATCTCCGACTGGTGTGTGTAACGATGCAGCAAGGTCTGGAAGGCTGCCAGCAAGAGCATAAAGAGCGTCGCGCCTTCCTGCTGGCTCAGGCGCTTGAGCGTGGCGGACATCTCGGGCGGAAGAGCAAGCGAGCTTATCGCGCCGTGAAAGCTTTGCCGCGCGGGACGCTTTCTGTCGGTCGGGAGTTCGAGCACGGGCAGCTCGCCGCCCAGTTGTCCCTTCCAGTATTCAAGCTGCCGCTCAAAAATTTTGCCCGTCAGCCAACCACGCTGCCACTCCGAAAAATCCGTGTACTGAATCGGCAGCTCTGCGAGCGGCGAAGCTTTGCCCTCAAGATATGCTTTGTAGAGAGCCGCCACTTCATTCACCAGCACGCCCATCGACCACCCGTCCGCGATGATGTGATGAATGATAAAAAGCAAGACGTGCTCCTGCTCACTCAAGCGCAGGAGACGCACGCGCACGAGCGGCAACTGTTCCAAGTCAAAAGGTCTGCGCGCCTCTTCAGTTGCGCGGCGCACGGCTTCTGCTTCGCGCTTCTCCGCAGACAAGTGTTGCAGGTCTTGAACAGTTAACGAAAGTTTCAACTCCGGCACGACCGTTTGCAGGGGCTGGCCGTCAAGCTCACGAAAGAGAGTGCGCAGGCTCTCATGGCGACGGATGGTTTCGTTGATGCTTTGTTCCAGACCCTTGACGTCGAGTCGGCCTGTCAGGCGAAGCGCGGTCGGAATGTTATAGGCAAAGCTCTCAGGCTCCAGCTGGTACAGAAACCAGAGCCGCTGTTGTGCGAAGGAGAGGGGGACGGGCTGCTCTCGCGTCGTGCGGCGCTCGATAGTTTGAATCTCAGCCTGTCCGGCGCTGTGACCTCGCAAACGCTTTTCGAGCAGAGCGCGCTTTGCTTCCGTCAATTGAGCTCGTCGGGTCGTGAGATTAGTGTCGGACATATTTTATCTTCTGCTCTTAATTCAGATTTTATCCCTTCGGGCGCTCAGTCTGCGACCTCCGGCAGGCTCGCGCCGGAAGAGATAAATCCCTGCTCGACGAGATATGTGAATATCAGCTCTGCGTTATCTTCCTCCGAGCTGGTGACGGTGTTGAGGACAAGCTCTGCGCTCGGCGGCGGCTCGTACGGGTCGTCAATTCCCGTGAAGTGTTTGATCTCGCCCGCGCGCGCCCTCCGGTAAATGCCTTTGGCATCGCGCGCTTCGCAGACTTCGAGCGGCGTATCAACGAAGATCTCGATAAAATTATCGGAGCCGACCATGGCCCGGCATTCGTTGCGCGTGTGCCTGTAAGGACTGACGGCGGCACAGATCACAAGGCCGCCGTGCCGCACAATCTCAGCCGCGACATATCCTATCCGGCGGATGTTCAAATCGCGGTCGCTTTTGCTGAAGCCGAGTCCCTGCGAAAGATGTGTCCGCACCACGTCGCCGTCGAGCACAGTGACCTGCCTTCCGTTTTCGAGGAGCTTGACCGTGAGGACGTTTGCCGTAGTGGATTTGCCGGACCCGCTCAATCCGGTAAACCACAGGCAGACACCTTGCCTGTGACGCGGCGGATGCGCCTGCTCAAGTATCGCAGCCACCTCCGGCCTCGTGAACCAGTGCGGCAGCCGTTTGCCTCGTTGCAAATAGTTCTCCCTGACTTCTGTTCCCGAAATGGTCGCGGCGCTCGCACTCGCAGCGACACGCGAACTCTCTTCGTAGCGCTCCTCTTCCGGCAGGTAAATAAATTCGGAGAATGGCAGAGGCTTGACGCCTATCTCTTCGGCGTGCTCCGCCAGCAGCTCTTGCGCGGCGTAAGGCGCGTAAAAGGCTTGCCCGTTGGAGTCTTTGCCGGGGCTGGCATGGTCTCTGCCGACGATTAAATGATTGGCTCCGTAGTTGCGCCGGATGATGGCGTGCCAGAGCGCCTCGCGCGGGCCTGCCATCCGCATCGCGAGCGGTAAGAGCGCAAGCAGCGTGTTGCTTTGATCGTAATACAACTCGTTCAGAACCTTGTAAGAGCGCACGCGCGTGTAGTGGTCTATGTCGCCCGGCTTCGTCATGCCGACGACCGGGTGCAATAAGAGCGTTCCCGCGACAGTTTGCGCAGCCCTCTTGGTCAGCTCTTCGTGTGCGCGATGCAGAGGATTGCGCGTTTGAAAAGCCACCACATTTCTATGGCCGATGCGCGCCAGCCGGCCACGCACTTCGGCTGGCGTCAGGCGTAGATTTCTAAAATCGTATCGCGGCGGAAGGTCCAGCACGCGCAAGCCGCCCGTGAGACATAATTCGCCCCACGAGTTCATCTCTGCCACGAGCGGGTGACGCGGGTCTGTCGTTCCGTAGACAGCGCGCGCCTCGCGCGCGCGATCCCATGAGAAAATCTCATCCACCCGCATCACTGCCAGCAGGTTATTGTAAGAGTCTCTGAGCGCGACTTCGGCATCGAGCTTGACCGGAGCATCCTTGCCGATCGTGAGCGTCAACGGAATCGGAAAGAGCGTGCCGTCACTCAGGCGCATCTCTTCAATCACAGGTTCGTAGTCGGCGCGTCCCAAAAAGGTTTCGAGGGGGGAGAAGCCGCCCGTCGCCAGCAGCTCCAAATCACAGACCGCACGCTCAGAGAGTTGTATCTGAGGCAGGCTGGCGGCCTGTCGTTTCAGTTCTTCCCGTCCCTCGCTCGGCATCATCAAATTCACGAGCCGCCCACGATACGGCTCAATCAACTCTTGATTTTCTTGACTCATACTCATGAGGATACTATTCTCTTTTCCGTTGAGAAATAATTTAAGCTCTGTTAGCGCGAAGATGGATGGGTGCTAGCCGCGTTGTGGAAAGCAGAGCCCGATTCACGACTCAACAGGGACTCAAAACTACACCATTGCCCCTTAAACTCAATCTCTCTTGCTGCAAGGAGAATATCGCCCGGCTCATAACGACGCACTTGAAACAGAGATGAATTGTGCCTCAAGAGTGAGAGCCCTAAGAGATGACAGATGCAAGAGAAATTTGATTATAAACAAGAACGGTTTTCTTGCAACAGTGCGGGAAATGAATTCCGAAGTGCTCGCGGCTTGCTGCCAAATTAGCCCGTCCCATCGCATCACTTCCATCCAATCTCCCCACATGCCCTTTTCTCATTTAGAGATGCTCGATGACGATGTCACTTAAAGCAATTACGCCGGAGTTATGTTGCACCACGAGCAAGTAGAGAGTTTTCTGAGGCGCGGCTTCTGCGTGGTCGAGCAGGCGTTCACAGGCGCACAGGCCGAGGCTGTGCGCGACTGCGTTTGGGCACACATGGAGTCGAAACGCGGGATTCTCAGGCATGACCCGTCGACGTGGCCCGACGTCTATGACATAGAGGAGCATCTGCGAGAACCTGTGGTGCTCGACTGTTTCACAGATCGCCTCGCCACGGCCATCGAAGAGCTTCTCGGTCAAGGTCGTTGGGCGGGCGAGAGGCGCTGGGGATTCTGGCCCGTCAACTTCTCCGTCGGGGCGTCAGAGCCTTACCGGATTCCCGACTTGGGCTGGCACATCGACGGCAACTGGTTCAGACACACACTCGACTCTCCACATCAGGGCCTTCTGGTCGTCGGATTGTTCTCCGACATAGAGCCGCGCGGGGGCGGAACGATCATCGCGCAAGGCTCTCACCGGCAAACCGCGCGCGTTCTGGCGCAACACCCGGAGGGTTTGACTCATCAACAACTCTTCGACCTCGTGCTCACAGAGCCGCTCGGTGATTTTTTAGAATTGACCGGCAGGGCTGGAGATGTGGTGCTCGGACATCCATTCCTTTTTCACACGCGCGGCTTCAACCATCTGGGACAGCCCCGGTTCATCAGTAATACCGAAGCCAGTCTGAAAGAGCCTCTGAAATTTGACCGTGCCAATGCCGCAGAATACTCCGTGCTTGAGCGTTCAATCCTCGACGCTCTGAACGGCCCGCCGCCAGCCCCGCGTGACGCGATGCGCTGCCGTTTCTGAAAAAAAGAGAAGGCTGGAAAGCGAGAGCCGGTTGCGCCGCGCTCACTGGCCGCGACACACGTCAGCAATCTTGTCCGGCGTCCAGTAGTCTTTGTGCGTGATGAGGAGGTCTTTCGGCTCAGCGGAACTGTCCCACTCGTCAGAGTAGAAAGCCTTGCGCGCCTCTACGATGCCCCGGCTGGCGATCAGAAATTCCATGTACGACGCGAAGTCTGTCAACTTGCTGCTGGTCAAATCGGCGTGGCGGTCTTTCGCCAGCAGCGCCTTTGGATTGCTCTGCTCGTCGCCCGTAAAGAAGACCATCGTGTAGTAAGCGTCGAAGACATCGAACGGCTTGATGTGTTGCTGGAAAAACGTCCCGTCGTATTCGGTCCCGAGGAACTTGAGCTGGTACGGCTCCACATTCCGGTACCAGACCGCGTCCTCCCAGTCTCCTAAAAATATCCGGCGCAGGGGCAGGATGTTGACGAAGCCGTTGGCCCGGACAGGATGCTCCCACGGGAAAAGGCCGTCGAGCGGCTGGTAACTGAACTTCTGTTTGTCCGGATCAAAGCGCGGGTTGTCGCGCAGAATCCAGCGCAGTTGCAGGCCGTCCGTCTGTTTGAAGAAGGAGAGGATTGAGGGGTCGAGCGAAAAGCCCGAGGCGTCTTCGACCTCTCGCACGATCTCGTCCGAGACCGGCTTGAAGATATTGTAATTGAGCAGAGCGACTCGCTCCGGGCAGGACTTCAACTCCTCGACCATCAAGGCGAATCTAGTCAGATAATCCTCCACGCTCGCGCTCCCCTCTGTGCATGGTCAGAAGACCTTCCCGGCCTCGCGCACAGAGTTTACCCTGCGCCCGAACGGCAGTCACGTCACACACTGAAATCAATGTCAGCCGCGTCGATCTGGGTGAAGAATGTCCGCATCCGCGATTCCGGGTTCTCGTAGCGCGAATTGAAGATGAAGTTTCTCAAGATTCCCTTCATGTGCTCTTTGTTCTCGTAGGTCTTCGAGCCTCTGTTGCGAATGAGCAGTTCCAGCAAGGGCTGCTGAATCGGCACGCGCCTCAGAATCAGGCTGCGTTGGGGATAGTTCGCCCAACCGGTCGGTATCCGGTTGATGAAGAGTGTGGAGGACTCCGGGATGGGGACGGGCGTCGAGAAGGATGTGAACTTGTCCTTTTTCTTCTTACTCTCGCTCCAGCGATTGCTCTCGAAGACCATCGTGCCGCCGCTCGCGTTGTAAGTCTCGACGAAACTGGGAAAGTCGCTGCGATATTTGACGGAGGTTTCCATCCAGATAACTTGCCGAGCCCTGTAGGCCGCCTTCATGTCTCTTTCAAACGAGCGCTTATAGGCGTCGTTGATCGCGGTGGGCGTCGGGATGATGTTCGAGTCAACCGGCAAGCCGCCCGTCCCCTCGTTCAGGATGTGAAACTTCACCCACTTGCCCCTGACCCCCAGATACCGCAGAAAAGGGATCGCTCCGTGTAAGTCCTGCATGTCGTCGTCCAGTGGTTCAGCTCCCGGTTGATGGTTGTTCGGCTCGTCATTGAACAAGTACTTCACGGTGAAGCCGTTGGCCTGATTCGTGCTGAAGCCGGGAGTCATGACCATCGGGGGCACAGGTTTTTCGCCGCTGCTGAGCCCCTTGACGACGACCACGAGTCTGGCCACCAGACCGCTGACGACCTGCGCCTCGTGCGGCGGGGACTGTGCGCCCGCCGGAGGATAAGTGTGCTGCCGTATTTGACCGATGAGCCTGCGGCCTTCGGTCACGTCACGCAGGATACGCGCTTTCACGTCCGGGTCCATCGTCGTAGAGGTGTTCGCCGCAGACTCTTTGTCGCTGAGGAAATCATCAATGGTGACGGGATTGCTGGCGACCATCAGGTGCGCTTTCTTCTCGCCGCCCTCGAAATAAAGCGAGTGCTTCTCGCCTTCCTCTGTCGTAAACGTCTCTTTGATTTTCCACCACTCGACGATCTTCTGGACGCCAGCCTTGATGCCGCCCGCGATGACGCCGACCACTTTCTTGATGCCCGCGACGATCTTTTCGAGCACTTTGTCAATCGCCTTGTCAATCTTCGTCTGCAATCTGGTGATGAAGCCTTTGACCTTCTCGCCGACCGAGCCGAGACTGAGGAAACGCGCGAGGAAAGCGATGATGAGCGGGATGGTGCGAACCAGCGTCTGCTCAATCCAATTCGCCGCGTCGGCGATGGCTCCGGTGGCGATTTTGTAGATGGAATTGATGATGGCTTCGACGAAATCCAGAATCTGGTTGATGCGCTCGATGAAGAACATCACAGTGTTATAGATTGTGATGATGGCCTGAATGATGGCCCCTGCCGGGTTGAACATCATGGCCAGTTTGGTGACGGCGGCCTTGACGACGGACGTGACGATCCAGTCCTTCACAGCATCCATGAGCATGTCCTGAAGGTTGCCGACGTACTCCTTGATCTGCTCCCAGAGCGCAGCGGGGCCGCTGTCAATCAGCGTCTTGAGGAAGCCCCATGCCTTTTCGAGCAGCGTCATATTGCGCTCGCCGATGAGCTTGGCGAGTTTGGCACGCATCTTTTCGGGAGTTATTCCGATGATCTGTAGGATGAGGCTCAGGATAGAGGGGAGCGAGAAATCTTTGGGCAGCGTCAGGCCGAGATTGCCGAGCGCGCCGAAGAGCCATGCCATGAAGCCCTCTTTGAGATGCTCCCAGAATCGGAGGGCGAACTGGTTGATGCCCTGCTTGATGGCCGCGAGCAGGTTCTTGAGGAATCTGATGGGATGGGCCACGATGAGGTCAATCACCTCTCCGGCCTTCCGCAGCATGCTCATGATGCGCCGTTTGAAATTGCGCAGAATCTCTATCACCTCGGCCAGCTTCTCGACGAAGCGCTTGACCAGTCCCTTGTCCTCCTCCTGCATCTCCTTGAGCGCGGTCTCGGCCTTCTCGCGCGCATCTTTGTAGCGTTGCGCGAGGTTCTGTGCGAGGTCCGTCTTCTTGTCGTCAATCGACTCTCGCAGTTCGTCGAAGCGTGAGGCCACATCGCGCTCGGCGTCGAGGCCGATCTTTTGCAACTCGCCCTTCAACCCGCTGACGAAGACGCGAATCCGGGTCTGCCCGCGCGTCACCTCGTCCTTGGCCTCTTTCAAGCGCCGTTCGACCAGCGCGGCGATGTCTCGGATGAGACGGTCAAGATCGTCTGTGAAGAGTTTGCGTCCGTCTTCGTAGATTTTTTTCAGCGATTTAAAGTGGGAGATGCCGACCAGCTTGTCCTTGAGCCAGAGGACGGAGCCGCCGATCCGGTCGTAGCGCTTACGCTTCCACTCATTTTTGCGGGTGTTGACGAACTCCTTCATTTTCTTGATGGCTTCTTTGAGGCCGTCATCGAATTTGGTGGAGACATCCGATTCGAGCGTCGAGAGTTTTTTCTCGACCCTCTCTTTGGTCTCGCCGAACATCTTCTCGATACTGGTGGTGACTTCCAGACGCTGTGCCTCGTCGAGCGCTTTGGCGTCGAGCTGGTTGCCTTTGACGGACGAGCCGGACGCATCCTTGGTGTGTTCCATCTGCCCGAGCTTCTTCTGTTCGGCGACGGCAGCGCCCGTGGCCGCACGCGTCAGCGTCTGCGTCTCAGAGGCGCGGTACTGCGCGGGCGCAGAGTCGGCGTGCACCTCGACTTCACTCTTCGCCGTCAGCACGGCCGTGAAGCGCTGGTCGTTGGCTTCAGTCAACTGGTCTGGAGTGATCTTATTCTCTGTGAGCTGGTCTGAGACCTCTTGCTTGCTCCGGTCCAGCGAGACTTCCTCGTCCGTCTTTGCCGGAGGCATCGCGCCGCGTGCGCCGATGGAAGGAACGTTTGCGGGCGCAGCGTCGGGCGGCAAAGGAGTGACGGGCTTGCCCTCGATCTGCTTTGTATCGGGCGGCGCGGTAGTAGCCGACTTGAGCCCGCCCGTCGCAGCGTCCTTCTGCTCCCGGACGTTGTCGGTGAGAGCGCCTGTGAAGTTTTTGTGCTTCTTACTGCCATCCTCCATGAACTTGTCTATCTCGCCGATCTTCTTGGGCATGACCTTTTCGATCTCAGCCTTGAGGAGCAGCAGAAAACTGGTCGGCTCGGGCTTCGAGGTCTTGGCCGCGTCCATCTCGTCAACCTGCACGGCCTTCGCGCCAGCCAGTTTCTCGTTCTCCGGCGGCACGGCGGCCTTCTGCGCCTCTTCTGCCTTCTCTGAAGCGGGCGGGTGTTTTTTGAGCTGGGCGGCGTTCTTGCCGAGTTTTTTGAGAGTGCGCTGGAAGCGCGGGTCCTGTGCGGCGCTCGCTTCTTTAGCTTCCGGCGCGGCCTCCGAAGGCGGCGGCACGCGCTTGCCGCCGGGAAGCTTCGGGCTCTTCGGCGGGTATGAGAGAAGGACTGCGGGCTTGCCCGTGGCGCGACGACTGCCAGCGGTCGTGGCCGCGCCTTTCGCAGCGCTCGGCTCGGCCGCAGTCCGGTGAATTTGGGGAGCGGGCGTTGACACGACTGTTAATTCACCTCGACGGGCGTGTGTTGCGCAGATCGCAGAGGACAGACCGCGCCCATCTTGCGGTACTCGCGCTGCACGGCCTTCTCCAGTTGCGCGGAGGTGATGCGGCCTTCGCCGTCGAGCCCGAGCAGCGCGGCGTGCAGGACGGCGTTGCGAATCTGGCCGCCGCTCAAAGTGCAGCGGCGCGCGACTTCATCGAGCACGGCACGTTCAATCGAGTGCTCTGCGGGCAGGTGCAGTTGCCAGATTTGCGCGCGCTCCGAGACGTCCGGCGATTGAAAATTGATGACCACGTCCATGCGCCGTTGAAAGGCGCTGTCAATCCGGTCGCTGGCATTAGTCGTCACGATGATGATGCCTTCAAAGGATTCGAGACGCTGCAAGAGGAAGTTTGTTTCGAGGTTGGCGTAACGGTCCGTCGCATTGCTGACGTTGGTGCGCTGCGTCAGGAGCGCGTCGCCCTCGTCGAGCAGGAGTATGACATCGAGCTCCTCCGCGCGCGAGAAAATCTGATTGAGACATTTTTCGGTCTCTCCGATGTACTTGTTGACGACCGACGCCAGATCTAAGCGATATAAATCCATCTTCAGGACGGACGCAAGCACACGCGCGGCGAGCGTCTTTCCAGTCCCGCTCGACCCGTGAAAGAGAGCACGCACGCCCGTATTGAGTTGCCCTCTCAGACTCTGGCCCACGACCGCTTGCAAACGCTCACGATGCCGACAGCGGCTCTCAAGGTTTGACAGCTCCTGCATCGTCTCTGCCTTGACGGCGAGACTGCCCCACTCGCCGACGGCTTCGATGCGCGTGGCGAGCGTGTCGAGCGCCTGACGATTGAGCGCGCGTGTGGCCTGCTGCACGTCCGTGGAGGTGATCGTCTCGCGGCCTTCGAGCATGGCGTTGGTGAGGGCCAGTCCGGCCGTGCGGTGTATGTAGCCGCTCGTCAGGCGATAACGCTCACAGATGTTGTCCAGATCGTTGTAAGCGTGCGCGGCAAAGCTGCGCTCCCACAGACGCCGCCGTGCAACCTGACCGGGTATCTCCACGCGCAGCGTCAGAGCGCGTTCCGCGCCCGGCCCGCTCAAGCCGCCCTGATGGCCGAGCACCACGCCGAGCGCGCCGTCATAACCGTGCAGTCGCGGCAGCTCCGCCGTCTCTCCCGGCGTGAGGTCGAGCGAGACGAGCGGGACGGCGTGCATCGCCGTGGCGAGCGGCCCGACGATGCGCCAGCGCTCGTCATCCGCACGGCTCAACCCGCTCAGCTCAAGCAGCCCGCGTCCCAACCGGCGCGCGATTGCGCCGAGCAGCGTCCGCCGGCCGTTGTGCTGCGGGCCGCGCAACACTATCGCCTCCACCTCGCCCGACATGACGAGCGCGGGAACGGTGGCGAGCGCCCGTTGAAGCTCGTCCGTGAGCACGATGTCGTCGAGCGCGGTCAACTGTTCGGGCGCGCGATAGCGAATCCATGAAGCGGTCACCAGATGCGTTTCGCCGTGCAGCGCATCCCAGACCAGACCGGGAACCTGTATCGCCCAATCGAAGCGCGGCGCGGAAGGATTGACGACCTCGACGAGTCCGAGCCGCAGCAACTCGTGCAGCGACTCACGTATCCCTGCGCCATCATGTTGCCACCACTCGTTGAGCAGGCCGAGCGTGGGCCGGTGCTGTCCGGGCGTTCCCTGAAGCGCCTCGAAGAGCGTGCCGAAACGCGCGTCTTCTTCAATCATTCCGGCACACATCAGGAGCGTGAGAGATTTGTAATCGAGGCTCGCCGTCTCGCGCAGCGCCCGCAACGGCAGATGCCCGGTCGTCGCTTCCTCCTGCGCGAGCAGCGCCTCAGACCAACGCGCGGAGGCATCCGCGAGCGACACGCCTTCGAGGCCGTGCTGCGCCAGCTCCTGCTGATACCCGATGAGAAACGGAAACTGCCGGAAGACCTCATCCCAATCCTGATAGGCCTGCGCGACGTGTTCGAGCAGGTGCAGGATCGCCGCGTAATAGTAGAGCCTGAAGTGCTGCGCTGGCGTGAGCGACAGTTCGACAAACAGCTCTTTCGGACTCATGCGTGTTCCTCCCTCACTCGTAGCGAAACGCTATGTAGCGTCCGGCGGCGGGCATCCATCCGGGGTCACGGTCAAGCCCCGAAAGCCGCACTTCAAATGGCAGACCGGCCAGCTTCATCACGACATCCAGATGAGTCGCAGTCAATTCCACGCGTGCGGCTCGCGCGCAGACCAGCCGTCCCACGTCCGTCTCCGGCGACACGCCGCACGCACGCCGCAGGCGCGCAAAGACGTATGGCATCAACCAGCTCAACCAACGCCCGGCGCGTCCGCTACGCTCCTCCCATCCCAACGCCGCGACCCGCCGCAACCCGGCGACAGCATCCTTCTCATGAACGCTCAACTCGGCCCGCAATTGACCTCTCACATCGCCAGCGTCGAGCGGCACATCAAGCACCGGAAAGCCTTCGGCGTGGCACACGCGCAAGCGCCCGCCCGCAGCCGACCACTGCCACTCGCCTTTCGCTCGAAACGGCCCGAGCCATGAGGGCTGGACACGCCACTCCGACGGCGCATCAAAGTCGTGCCCCGGCTCGTCGCACGCCTCGCGCCCGGCCAGCGTTGCTAGCAAAGACCACACAGGGTCGGACTCGATTCCCTCGCCGCACAGCTCGCGCCCGACGAGAGCCACGAAATCCCAGACAGGCAGTTCTATGCCCGGCGCAAGCGGCGTCGTGAAGTCGCCGTAAAGGTTCAGGAAGAGGCCCAGATTGAGCAGGTAAAAGACGCCGCCCATCTCCGTCTCCACGCGCCTCACCTGACGAGCGCGCGACCACCACTCCTCTTCCCTGCTGGCCTCAACGTCCGCCGCCCTCTCTTCACTTTTCGTCAACGGGTTCACCGCAAACTCGACCGCATCAGTTCCACTTCCCTGCTCCGCCCCGCTCCGGCTCCGATTCTCAAACGCGTCGAGCGTATCAAACGATGTGGACGGCTCTTGAACGTGTCGTCTCTCTTCAATCTCTCGCTCCACACCGGAAGACTGTGACTGGCCGATCGTCTCTGCGCGGCGCGTGCTTTCCGTCTGCGGCGTGTGTTCAGGCAAAGAGAGCGCGCGGCCCTGATGACGCGTCTTCTCAAACGCGACCTCGCGCGGCTCTGTGCGGTGACCGCTGGCATCGTCCGGTGTGAACGCAGCCTCAGCAGCGTTCTCAAACTCCGCCGCGCGCTCGCGCATCGTGTGGATGGAAGAAGTCTGCGGCACAACATCCTGCGCGTGCGAGGCAAAGTGTCGCCACTGTGCAGTGCGACGCGCGAACGCGCGAGAGCGCACGACCGCCGGTGCGCGCAGGAGCGTGAGGGCAATGCCCACAAAAGTTTGCTGCTCAAGGCTGATGTCGACGGCGCGCAGCTCCGGCGCGTAGGAGAGCCACGGCGCGGCTTGAGCCTCTGCCGGAATTTGAGAGGCATGCTGTGTCGACGTCGCTCTGTGTGCGTCCGGCACAGCCACCGGCGCGGGTGCTTCGTGAAGAGCGTGGCGGATTTCGTTCAGGGCGAAGGCTCGTGTCACGGATTGCAGGATGGCGCGCGCGCTGTCATCGCGGAGGGCGCGGGCGAACGGCAGCAGGCTGCCCGCGCGCGAAAGATGTTCGAGAGCCGAGGGCACGTACTGCGGCGCATCCAGCCACGCGGAGAGCAGTGCACGCTCGACAGGCATCGCCTTCAAGAGATTCTGCCACCACCATCGCGCGGCAATCGCCGCTTCGCACCAATCGCCCGCCAGACAGGCGAGCAGCTCCGCCTTGTCTGCAAAGAAGACCGCCTCGCTATCCGGCGCGACGGGGCCGAGAGCGGGCCGCGCCGCGCGTCGCACCATTTGATCGAGCGTCTCCACGAGCGCGCGTTCCCACTCATGCGGCGTGGGCGCGCGCCTGTCACGCCGCGCGGCCAGCGCTCCGGGCACAGGCTCGCGCAATCTGCGGATGCAGATGATGGCTTTCGGCGAGAGGCCATGCGGTTGCAGGTTGAGCATGGAGAGCTTCCGATCCAGACGCAGGCGGAGCGCGAGTGGATCGCGCGTGCGGCTTTGCGCGCGCAGTCTGGTGATGTAAGTTTTGCCCGGCTCAACAAACATACGTTTCGATCAGTTCGGGCGCGACGGCGTCGGGCGGCGCGACTCGCGCGCTCGCGCCCGAAGCGAGCAGGCGTGCGATGGCTGCGCTGATGGGGAGCCCCGTCTGCGCTTCAAAGTAGGCGAAGGCCGGGGACGGGTTGACCTCAAGGCAATACCATTCGCCATCCGGCGTGCGGAGGAGGTCAATGCCAGCGACCGGCAGGTTCATCGCTTCGGCCATCATCACACACCGCTCTTCGATGGCTGCCGGAATCCGACAGGCGCGGAGTTCGACATCGCCGTCTGCCGGATAACGATAGTCTGTTGCGTCTGTGAAGATTTCGCACGCGTAGGTCTCTGCGCCGACGACGTGGACACGGCAGTTCGTGCCGCGTATGAACTGTTGAAACTGCGTCGGGCAATGAACCACGTCCGCCAGCCGCCCGCGCTGCTCAGGGCGCAAGCGCGAGACGATGCTGCGAATGCTGCTCACGGATTTGTAGACGATCTCGCCGTGCTGATCCCAGAAGGCGAGCACCGCTTCAGGCTCTGTGGTGACGAGCGTTTGAGGGACGTTGAAACCGAAGCGGCGGATGAGTTCGAGCTGGTAAGGCTTCGAGCCGTTCGGCCCCATGTCGCTGAAGCGATTGACGACGAGCGCGTGCGTCAGCTCCATCCACATCGTGAGCGTGTCTGCAATGCCGAGCGCGTGACGCCAGAGCGGGCTGCCCTCGCCCGCGCGCACGACCGCCGGGAGCAGGCGCGCGTCGCACGGGCGCACGTAAGCCGCCGTGATGGCGTCGAGGTCAATCAGACGGTCGCCCTGACGAATCGTGCCGCGCAGCTGAGCGCCGACAGTGATCTCGATCTCGGTCGTCTCGATGTCGCGCTGGTCGAGCAGGAAGATCGGGGCGCGCTGTTGCTCCAACTCTTCATACACGACCCTGAAAGGATGCTCGGTTCCGAGGCCCCATAAGAGAATCATGTCCGGTGACCTCCCTTGAGATATTCCAGAATCGCGTCCGCAATCTCAGGCACACGAACATCCACCCACACGCTCGCGCCGACGAGCTCGGCGTCTGCCTGAGCGCTGCTAAAATAGGCGACGAGCAGCTCAACCCCGGCGCTCTCCGCGAGCAGGCGCGCGTGCAGACGCAAACGCTCGTCCGCGTCTCCAAAGCTTCGCGGGCCGACGATGCTGACCGCGACGGTGTTTTGGTAGAAGTGCGCGACGGCAGGCTCCTCGCCGAGGACTGTGCGCCGCGTCACAGAGCGCACAGGGATGCCCAGTCGGGCCGCACGACGCACCCATTGTTCGTTGCGCCAGCCCGGCCCGCTGAGACACGACGGCGTCGGGCGGTTGACGACCGGACACCCGAGACTTGTGAGCCACGAGAGCAGAAACGAGGTCATCTCCATCGAGACGTATTGACGGTCTTCCGGAATGATGTGCGTCAACTCGTTGATGTCCACGCCCCATGTGCGCGTGAGCACGCCCGTCAACTGGCCGGGAGCCACCACGCGCTCGCCGAACACTGCCGCAGAGTTCTCCGGCGAGCCGAGCTGGTGCCGCCACCCGCGTCTTGAGAGATCGGCGGGCGTGAGGACGACCGCATCGTGCGCAGACCAGCGCGCGGCGAGCTCGCGCGCTGACATGTCATTACGAGCCGCGACGATAACCAGCATCAGTGTATCTCCTCTGACTTGTCGGCGGCTTCCAGAGCCTTGCGGCCGACCAACGGACGCTCCTGCGGCGGGATAAAAGCATTGCCCTGCGGCAAGTCTGCGGCCAGCTCGTCCGCACCGGAGGCATTGAAGACTGATGGATCGCCCAGCGTTCCGTCGTCGTTGGAGACACGCATGGCGATATTGGGTTGATCGTGATCCTTCTCTTTGAAGGCCAAGGTTTCTTTGCCGGTCTTGTCGCTGTCCTCCTTGTCCTCCTTGTTATCCTTGTTATCCTTGCTGTCCTTGGAGGCTTCCTTGCTGTCTTTGCCTTCCTTGCTGTCCTTGGTGTCTTTGTTCTCCTTACTGTCTTTGTCCTTCGACTCCTTGCTGTCCTTGTCCTTCGACTCTTTGGAGTCCTTGTCCTTGGCGTCCTTGCCGTCTTTCGATTCTTTGGCGTCCTTGTCTTTGGCTTCTTTGCCGTCCTTGTCCTTGGCGTCCTTGCCATCCTTCGTATCCTTGCTGTCTTTGCCTTCCTTGGCGTCCTTGTCCTTGGACTCTTTGCCCTCCTTGGCGTCCTTGTCCTTGCCCTCCTTGCTCTCCTTCTCCGGCTTCGGCGCAGAAGGCAGAGAGACATCCGACCCGCCGCCCATGATGAAGCGCTGAAGCGGGATGCTGTAGATGCCCCACACGAAGGGGAGGCCCGAGATCAACTGCCCGCCGGTGTTCGGCGCGTCTGCCGGAATGACAGAGACCAGATAGTTGAAGCTGGCGACGGTCTTATTGTTCGGCACGACGCCGATGAAAGCAGCGCCATCGTGCGTCTGCGTGGCCGTGCCGAGCGCAGCTCCGCCGACAGCGGCGAGTGCCGCCTTGGCTCCCGCTTGCAGATTGGTCGTGTACGAGTCGTGTGTGACGGCGACGACGACATCATAGCGAGCCGTCTGCGTCTTGAGGTCGTTGGCGAGCCGCGTGGACTCCGAGGCATTGGCGAAGGTGTCGTAGGCCCCGCGAAATTTGACGACCAGATTCGGGTTGAGAATGACCAGATTGACGCCGCGCGACGGCGGGGCCGCGAGTAGCTGCTGGCCGTCTAGAAAGATACCGCCGCCCGCCTCGAAGCCGGTGCCGAGCGCGACGAGCGTGTGCGTGTTGTCACCAATTTGCCCGAGGATGAGTCTGGCGTCTGAAGTGCGGCTCTCAAGATTCTCAAGCCGGTCAAGAAGATCATTGAAGTGGGCGGACGTAATCAGATCGCCCGGTGCAAATCGTTGTGACATTGAGATTTCTCCTTAAGCCTCTCCGGGCAGCGTGTGCGGCCAGTTAAAGGTGCTGAGGTCGAAACGGGCAACATCAAAGCGTGAAGCCCCGACGCGGTTCATGCAGGGACTGGTGAACACGAGGCACGGCTGCACACCTGAATTGGCCGCCGCGTCCTGCGCATTCTGCCAAACGCGATAGACCCAGAATGCTTCACCCTTCGCCAACTCGACCGGGTCGTGCCAAGCGGCTTGCATGAAGAGCGCGCGAAGCTCTGCGGCGTCAATGTAGGAGGGCGGCGGCAGGATGCGCCCCGCGAAGAACGTCGCCGGATTGAAGCCTTTGAGGGTGCTGGTCTTGAGCGGCAGCAGACCGATGGGCGGCAGGTATTGAAAGAAGCTCGTCGCCTTGAACATCTCCGGATTGGGGCGCGCGACGAGCTCGTCCACCTGCTCCTGAAACTGTTGCCACATCGCCTCCGACTCGCTCGCCCGCCGGTCGTCCGAGAGCAGACTCCATCGCCCGCCGTGTCCGGGGGCGGTGAGGCGGCGGCGCACAGACCACATGTCAACGAACTGCACGCCGCCCGTGGCCGTCCAGTAGAGGACGGCGAGCGGCACGTCGCAGTCAGTCAACGTGTCCGGACGCAGCGCGTCGAGCAGCCCGTAGTTTTCTGGCTGTAGGCCGAGCGGGTTTCCGGCCGTCCACTTGAGGTCTTCGACACCGAAACAACGGTAAGCGATGCGATTGCGTAGTAACTCAATATTGCTGAGCTCGGCGTTCGGCAGGTTGAGCTGCAAGAGACGAAACTGAATGCCCTCGACGTTGTAGCGCGTGTTGCAGGTGACAGGGTTGTTGCCGAGGCCGCTGGCCGAGACGCGCCCCTCGCTCCCTTGCGCGGGGCAGATGGTCAACAGGTAGACGCCCGCGCCTGCGACGTAGACGCCCGCCTGAAATTGCTGGCAGTCTTTGAAGATGGAGCTGCCGCCGGAGCCCTGGTCGGCGAACGACTGCCGGACGAGCGACACATCTGTTTGCGTCGAGAGCTTGAGCGTCTGGCCCAGACGGTTGACGGCTAAGCCCGCTTTGATGTTGAGGACGGGAACGGCAGGCGTGCTGCCCGCAGTCTCAGAGACCTCAAGCCCGGAGGCCACGCCGTCGCCCATCGCCTGTGCGAGACGGCGCAGACCTTCGCGATTGGCGTTCTGCTCCTGACTGAGGTCTTCGCTCGTGAGCAGGCGGCCGTTGAAGAACCTGACCGAGCGCAGCCCGCCTTCGAGCACCGGTTGTAATAGTTCTACGGAGTTCATAAGTTGTCGCCCCCTACTCGACGGCTTCGCCCACATCGAAGCGGCTGATCTCAATCATGAATTCCAATTTTTCAAGCTGCCCGCGCTCGACCGGATTCACTCCGTCCGTCACACGCAGCACGAAACTCGTTGTTTGGAAGCGGTCGAAATTGACTAACACCATCTCTGGCGGGCCGTCTGCGGGCGTGATCGCCAGCGCCTTGACGATGTACTGGAATTTGTCGTTGGGCGGCTCTGTAAATCCCCGGAAGGTGACGGTCAGCCGGCCGTTGCCGGTGGCGTTCGCGCTCAGGTCGTTGTAGACAGGCCCGCGAGGTTTCCCGTCGCCGCGCACAATTCCGGCCGCGACGATGGCATACGGCCCGGCCGCCGGATGGCTGACGAAATTGCCGCCGGTCGTTTCTTCGGGTGCACGAAGAGATTCTTCAGGGAACGGCGGGCCGCCGCTCTTCGCCTCGGCCTTCCACTCGCCGCTGCGGAAAGTCAGCACGGCCCCGTCGGGAATAAGGCTGAGCTTGCCGACGGCGGCGAGCGGGATGCCCATCAGCTTGCCGACCTTCGTGCTTGCCAGAGCGCCGGTCACTTCGCCGTTGAGCGTGGGCAGAGGCGGCGTGCCGTGCGTGTGGTCGGCGCGGCTGAACTGCGTCGAGGTTCCGACGGCGGAAGCCTGCCCGAACGTTGTCTCGTTGACGACCGTGCCGGCGGGAGTTGAAGCGGACGGTGCCGTGCCGGGCGTCCAGGTGCCGCCCTTGAAGATGAGCACCTGATCTTCCTGCGGCGGAACGACGGCCGGGTCTGCAATGTTCTTGCCGCGAAGTTTCATGACGGTCGTGCCCGTCACAGTCGAGCCGATCACGTCGCCTTCAAGCGAGAGGTCAGGCGTCGGGAAAGGCGCGGCCTGCCACGCCCCAGGCTTCTCCAGAGACTCGCGGATAAAGGTCAAAACCTGCCCCGTGGGAATCTTGACATTGGGCGGCGGAGCGACGGGCTGGCCCTGAATCAACAGGGGCGCGGCCCGCCACGCGTCTTCGGGTGCGCTAAAGGTCAACAAGTCGTTGGCCTGCGGCTTATCTCCGCTGATCTGCTTGCCGCGAATGCCGACGACCACCAGCGAGTCGTTGCTTTCGTTCACGTCGCCTTCGAATTTGACTTCCTTACTGCTGCCGCCACCACCGCCGCCGCCTTCACCGCCGCCACCGCCGCTCCCTGTCCCGCTTCGTGGCAGGCCGAGGAGACACTCCTGCAACATGCGCTGGTGCAGCAGGTAAGGGCGGCGCTCCTCTTTGACAGAGGCGAGGGTGATGTCGCTCACTTCCCAAACCGTGTCCGTCACCTTGACGATGGGCACGCTCAGTTCGGCGAGCAGCACGCTCTCTTCCGCAGGTAGATCGCTCTCCGGCGTCTGCCCCGCGCCGCGCCAGAGCGGGCGCAGTTCCGTCACCCAGACGCGAAACGCTGCGCGCAGAAAGTCGGGTGCATCTGCGTTGCTGACGCGCAGGTCGGCGGGCGGCGAACCGTGCATGAAGTCGGGCTGTGACTCCGTGGCGGCGGACGCATCACGAATCGCCTTGAGAAACTCTGCGAGCGTCGAGAATTCCGGGCCCTCGTCCGTGATGACGACTTCGCTGAGCCACGCCACGAAGTCGCGCAGCGCGTCCTCTTCGCGCTGGTCTGGCTCTTCGAGACTCAGCTCCAGACGGAAATCGTCGGCGACGCGCGAGGCCGCCATGGACTCCTCTTCGCTGCGGCACGGCTCGCCGGGAATCGGCACCTGATCTGTCCGGCATTCACGGTAAGAGAGGACGACGAAGAGGCGCACCGTCGCAGTGGTGCCGACGAGCGAGCCGAGCCACGTCCTGTTTTTGTCGAGCGCCAGCCAATCGTTGAGATAGGCGCACTGCGTCGGCTTGACGCGGATTAACTGCCCGCGCGGGCTGACGGCGGCTCCCGCCGTGACTGCGACCTGCGGGCCGTTTTCGTCGTTCTCAATCGTCACACGCAATCCGCACGCTGTCCCGTACCCTAACAGGTCGCGCGCAGACCACTGGTCGCGCCCCGCCAGATAAGCAAACTCCTGCCTGAAGTCATCCTCGCCAAGCACCATGCCGAGGGTGAAGTTGACGTGCTTCGTCTGGTCAGGCGGGGAGCTGGTAGAGCCTGCCACGCGCGGTTCAAAGGTCGTCATAATGTCATCTCCTCTCGATTAATCACCCGCCCAGATGCTCGTAGCCGAGCGTTCGCCGGTCGGCCACGTCTTGCGGGTGTGTCGGAGCGATATAAGTTTCAGCCAGATGCCCCTGCCCGAGCACCATCGGTCGCATCAACTCGGGCGAGCGACCGCCCAAATCAACCAGCGTGTCCTGTCCGAGCCGGGCCGAGCCGATGCGGAACAGGGCCCAGTAGAACTTGATGTCGTAAACGGTGTGCGCCGGTTTTTCGAGGCGGACGAGGCGCGACGCGAGTTCGAGCCGTCGCTGGTACTCGACAGAGTCGCGCGCAGCGGTCGGCGGGATCGGCAGCAGCACCGTGAAGCGGTGCGCGCTCTGCCACATGTGCTGGACGATGGCCTCAAACTGAAACCAATCGAGCAGCGGCGCGCCGTCCGCCGGAAGACGGCTCGGCAGCGAGATCAACTCGAAGGAAGTCCACTGCGTGCCGTACGTCTTGTTGAACTGAGCGATGTGCAGATATCTGCGCGCGAGGAAGTCTTGCCAGCGCCTACGGTTGACGGCGGTTGAAAGATAAGCTGTCTCGGCCGCAAAGTCGCGCCAGTCGAGGAAGTGTGCGGAGCCGGGCACGACGTCGCTCGGCAGCGGGACGAGGTCGAACTTTTGCCACGCTGCGCCGTGCGCGGTGTTGAGCGCCTCAATCGTCTGGTAGCGCCGCTCAAGGAACTTCTGCCATTGTTCGAGCTCGACGTTGGCGGCCGAAGGAATGAAGCCGAGCGCATCGCGCGCGAAGTCCTGCCAGTGCGGAAGGATGTCCGGCGTCGGGGGAACGATCGGGAACGAGTTGAAGCGTTGTCCCTCCGTGTCGATGAACAGCGCCGCAGTGTAACGCTTGTGAAGCTCGACGCCGCCGAGCGAGGGATACCAACGTTCTCCGGGTGAAGCGACGCGCAACCCGGCGCTGTCGGTCGGGTCACCGACGACGACGCCGGGCGTGTTACGCGTTCGATACTTCTCGATGACACGAATGCTGTTGGAGCTGGCCTCCGAGTCGGAGAAAATCGTGTGGTCCGGACAATCGTCGAGCGCCAGCCGCAAGGCCATCTTGAGACCGCGAATCGAGCCGCGATACTGAAAGAAGGTCATCGCGTGACGCAGGAACAGGCGACGGCGCGTGTCGTTCCATGTCGGATCGAGCGCGACGGCGAACCAGCCGCTCAACCAGTCGAGCGTCTCCGGCGGCGCGCTCCGCACGTCAAAGAGAATCTGCGCCGCCGCGATCTTGTCTTCGACGGCCGTGTGGATGCCTTCCAGATTGGCGAGGAAGCGATCCAGAAACGAAGCCGACCGCGCATCTTCACGATAGACTGCGGGCAGATAGTGTTCCAGATAAGAGAAGCGCGGGTAGTACACGCGCAGCGCGTGCAGGCGCGGAGTCCGTCGACCGTTGCCGCCGAGTTCGAGCTTCAGTTGGAGGAAGCGCCCGCGCGCGCGTTGGAACAGCAACTCCCAAGTGCCCTGCCCCTCGCTCGCGGGAGCGGAGACGTAAGGCAACTCGGAGCCGTCGCCGCGCAGGTAGAGATTCGGTTCGGGCTGCCACACCGCCAGCGCCAGCTCACGCTCGTCGTTGGCCGCACGACTCCACACGCTGACCTTCGTTTCCGGCGGGATGCAGGCGTCAAGCATCAGACGATGCCAGAGGCAATCAGGCTCGCGCCCGTCGAAGGCGTGGCGCGGTGCGACCTCGTCCGGCCCGTCCGCGCCGGTCGCCGCTTCCGGATTGAGCGGCGTGAGCACGGTCGCTTCGAGCGCGTATCGCGGGCGGCGCTGCTCGGTCAGCGGAATCCAGCCCTCGCCGTAATCATAATGGACGGCGCGGTCGGCCTCGACCAGCCCCTTGCCTCCGAAGAGGCGCATCGGCAGATAATTCGGCAGCGGCTCCAACTCAAGCTCGTCGTCCTTGACGTTGAGCGTGAAGGCGAAAGTCTGGTTGCCGTCATCCGCGACGACGTAGAGACGAAGCGGCACCTCCGCTCCGTTCGCTTGATGTCGAGGCACGACCGCAAGGTCGAAGCCGACGAGCCGGAATTTCTCCTTCAGCTCGTCTTCGATGAGCCGCCGCATCTTCTCCGTCGAGTCGGGTTCGCCCAACTGCTGTTGAAAACGGAAGCGATAGATGTCGGAGAAGTTTCCGCCCGCGCGGTTGACCAGAATCAGCACCGTTCCGTCGGGCAGCGCTTCGATGGCTATCGGATCGAGACCGGCCTGCTCGAACACATCCGGCAGCGAGATGCCGAGCGGGAACGTGCGCGGCGCGGTGGAGTGCGGCGGGCCTCCACCGCGCGCCTGAAAGTCGTCGCGCCCGCCATGCGACAGCTCGACTTCCTGCTGCTCGTCGTGACGCACGACGTTGAAGTGGCGGTCGAGCGCCCAGTACCGCAGGTGCTTGCGATCAAGTATCCACACGCCGCCGCCCGGCGCGGCAGCCATGTCGAACGGCTCGAAGTCAACTTCGGTGGGCCACAGCAGTTGCTTCGGCTGGCCGCCCGCGTGCAGGTCGAAGATGAGCAATCCTTTCGGCTCCAGCACGCCGACCACCAGATAGTGATCTTCGGTGACGGCCAGGCCATGAAACTCCTGTGCGGTTGCGCCCGTCGTCGCGCGTGGTTGGAAATCGCCTGCTCCGTGCGCGGGCGAGGCGCAGGCCGTGCTGCCGGGATCGGGCGGCCAGAAGTTCGACGCGCGGCGCGTGCCTTCAGAGTTGACACGGATTTGGCGACCCGTCGCATCAACCCAGTACCAGTTGCCGTAACGGTCGCGCCCCGCGCCACGGCGGTCGTCGAGTTTGGGCGGAACATTTTTCTGCGCGGCGATAAACTGGAAGATGCGCGGTTCGAGCGTCAGCGCGGCCCGTTCGCTATCCCACATGACGAAGGAGTTGTGCTGTTCGTCCTGCCAGCCGTCGCAGAGACGCATGCGACCGTCGCTGCAATTGCTCCAGTCGTCGTAGCCGAGCAGAAGATGATAACGAGTTCCGTTTGCGTCCACTTCGCTAACACTCCTCCGGTATCACCGGGACCGGCAGGAAAGGACTCGCCGGTGCGGTGCCGCCGCCGCCGGGCAGACCGTCGCCGCCCACGCCCGTGCCGTCGCCGGTCGTGAAAGGCCATGAGGCCGCCGCGCCCTGCCCGCGCAGCTCGTCCAGACTGAGCGGCTCGCCCGCCGTCACAGAGATGCCCATCACGCGCGGCAGTTCGAGTCCGGCCATTCTGAGCTGCGACTCGGCCGCCTTCGTCCCCTCTGCAATGAGCACATTGTTCACAGAGAGCACGCCCGGAACACGTGTCGCAATCGCCATCAGCTCGCGGTCGACGACGGACTTTCCGAGCGGCCAGCCCCTCTGCATCTCTGCATACTGCGGCGTGTTGAGGGCCGCCGCCTGCTGGCTGAGCAACTCTGTGAAGTCGGTCGGGAGCGGCGCGAGAAACTGCAAGATCGTCGTCTTGACTGCTTCACGCACCTGCGCCAACCCGACTCCGGCCACGATGTTGATGCCGATGGAAATCCAGATCGGTTTGTAGACCGGACCGCGCAAAAAAATCTCGGTCGTGACCAGACGGCGCGGGTCCAGATAGTCGCAGATGGCGTCGAGAAGGAGCTTGTCCGGCAACGGCGCGTCGGGCTGCTTCTGGTCGAAGCGCGGGATGACCATGATCGTGACTGCGCCGGGCGCATCACCGGGCTCGTTCGGAGTCAGTTCCGGATTGAAGGCCGCGATGACCTGAACGCGCCCCATGTCGACTCCGGGCGTGCGCCATGTGATGGACTCAAAGTCCGCCGTGTTGACCAGCCGGTCGCGGTGTTGCAGATAACGGGAGATCTGTTTTTCGCCCTCGCTCACGGTTTCGGCACGCGCCCCGCCCCAAGTGCGTACGGGATTGCTGACCTTGATTCCGGCGGGCAACGCCGGTGCGCTGTTAATCGAGCCGGGGCCGACGTTGCCGTCAGCTCCGACCCCGTAGTCGTAATCGACTCGCAAGGTCGCGCCGAGCGGCGGTCGCTTGCCGCGCATCCCGTCACCGAAACGAATGACGCCCGCTTCCGGGTCGAGCGTGAAGACTTCGACGCGCGTGTTGGCGACGGGCGGCGAACCGGGCGGCAGTCGCGCTTCCAGCGTCGGAACTTCCGGCCCTGCGCTCGACAGGTCGTCAATCTCTTTCCACTCGGTCGTCGTGCCGTAAGAGGTGACGAAGAGGCGGACTGAGCCGGGGATGACGGGCGTCTTCGAGAGCACGACGGATTGATCCGGCTCGCCCGTGCCGTTCGGCAGCAGCTCATTCTTGACCTGTGCGCGTTGTGTCGCGGTCGTCGTGTTGATGCCGACCCAGAGCAGCTTCGCGCTCGACGATGTGACGCGCAGCCACGTGATGACACGCGCGTTGAGGTCCGTGTCATCGAGCGTCGGCGGGAGGTCGCCGACGCCCGCTTCGAGCGGCTCGATGTTGTTCCACAGACGGAGCTCGGAGGCGGCGGGCAAACTTACCTGCACGATGCCCGGTTCCGTCTGCACGTCCGTGCTCGTGCGCGCGTCGAGCCGTTGATAACGCGGCTGCGGGTTGCCCTGCCCGTCGCGTTCGAGGTCGCCGCTCGCGGGCACTTTCGGCAGCAGGAAACGGAGCAGTTGCGCGCTCTCGGGATTGGTCTGCCCTCCCGGCGCGAGCCGCCTGCTCGCCTTCGCCAGCGAAGGCACGACGCCGAGGCTCAAAGTCTTTCCGGCCATCGCTTCGCGCGCGTCCTCGATCAACTCTTCGTAAGGCTTGTCGCCGGAGCGGACGAGCAGGGCGACCCAGAGCGAGCCGTCAACGGTCTCGTTGCCGAGGTCAACTTCGACGCTCTCGCGCGCGGCGAGCGGCACGGTCTGGTACAGTTGCAAGTCCGCTGCGGCGCTCTGCTGCGCGGCGTAAGAGGCATAGAGTTGCTGGTAATAAGCCTTGGTCTGCTCCGAAGGATTATCGACGCGGCGCTTGAAGTAGGACTGCGCCTCGATGGGGAGCACGTCGAGACCGAGTTCGGTGCGAAACGGCACTTGACCGGCGCGCACCTCCAGCCCGGCGTTGAGCGTGAAGGTCTGCAACGGCCCGCGTTCGTTGGCGAAGGCGACCAGCCCGCGCGCAGACGAGGCCGGTTGCAAAGGCACGTTGAGCAGCGAAAGGAATTTGACGCGATTCCTTTCGGGAATCAGGTTGGCGCGATAGAGCGCGTTTTCGGTCAGGAAGGCGAAGACCTCGATGAGCGTCACGCCCGGATCGCTCTTGTTGAAATTGGTCCACTCCGGGTTATGCACGGGGATACGCGCCAACGCCTCTTCGAGCAGGTCCTGGTACTTGCGATCGTCAATTGTCGGAATCGTCAACGGCATCGCTTTCTCCTCGTTACCCAACCAACCTCACGTTCAAACTCACACGCTCGCGCGACTGCGTGGCGACCAGCCGGTAGGTGATGACCGCGACGGCGGCCTCTCTTTCCGCAGGGTCTTCATCCACCTCGACCGACTCCACGACGAGGCGCGGCTCCCATGACTCCAGAGCCTTCCCGATGCGGTCTTGAATCAGGTGGCGCGTCGTCACATTGTTCGGCTCAAAGAGGAACTGCCCGAGGCTGCCGCCAAACTCCGGCAGCATCAGACGTTCATTCAGCTCCGTCAGCAAGATGATCTGAATCGCCTCGCGCACGTTCTGCTCTCCCTCTGACCAGGCCACGCGCCCGTCGCTGCCGACGTGCGGCGGGAAGGCGAGGCCTCTTCCGAATAAGCGTCCCTGATCCATCGGCATCATCCTTTCGCTTTGAACTTCGGGAATGGGAAGCACATGATGAAGAACGGCACCCACTTGAAGATGAAGTCGAAGAGCAGCACGATAATCATCAACAGGATGAGCGCGCAGATGGTGATGATCGGAATCGAGAGCGTGCAGATCATCCCCAGCTCGATGCCGCCTCCGGTCGCGCAGGGCTTCATCTCCGGCACTTTCGCCGAAAGGTCTTTGTGAAACGGCCACGGCAACACGGAGAGCACCAGATCGCCAAAGGTGATGCCCTTCATGCGTTGAATCTGCCCGCACAGGGCATCGGAAATCATGAAGGCCGTGTTCCGGTCAAACTTGCTCAAGCCCGCTGGCGTCGTGTCAATCGGCAACGCGATGCGAATCGGACGCGCGGGAGCGTCCGGGTCGAAGAATCCAGCCATCTGAAAAACATTTGAAGGCTCGCTCATCACGGGCGGGTCTAACGGGCCGCACAACGGTCTCTCGTAAAGACAACGAATCACGAACTGTGCGTCGCGCGCGTCGAGCACGGGCTGCGCGGCCACTGGCGGCGGCGGCGTCGGTTCGGCGGACACGGCAGGCAACGCACGGACGACGAGGGCGACCATTTTGTCTACCCGCGACTGGCGCTCGACCAGCGGCGCGGACGCGTTGCCGGGGTCGAGGTCAAAGGCTTCACCGGATTCGTCTGCGGGCGTCGGCGGCGGGTCAATGGACGCGGGCGGCAGAGGCGGCGTCTCGACCGGATCAGCAAGGGGAAAGAGGAAGGTCGGATACAAAGCATCCGGCGTTTTCCGGTTGTAACTCACGGCCACCTGCTCTAATTTCTGCTCCCATCCCAAACCGGGGTCGCTCAACTGCCTGAGCGCGTCGCGCAACGACGAGGCCACAGACTGCTGCGTGTAGAGCGGGCTTTTATCAGGGTCGCCGGGGTCTGTCAGCGCGTTCTTGAGCGCGCCGGGGACAGTCATGGCAAGCAGTGCATTGTAGAGATTCTTCTCGGCCTGACTGGCGAGGGCCGCAGGCGTCTGGTTGCCTTTGACGACGCTCCACACGTTCGGCAGGTATTTGGCGAAATATCTGGCCATGTCGAGCATCACGTACCACGACATGGTCTGCATCTGCTCGCGGCTGTTTCTGATGAGCGTGCGCGTGTCTTCGGCTGTGGGCGGCTCTTCGGCGGTTTGCGATTCGACGAGAATTTTAGCGGTCGAGTCGGCGCGCTCAAGCAGGCTCTTCCACGGCTCGGCCACGGTCATGCGGAAATGAATCTTGCGCGCGGTCTTCTTCGTGCCGCCGCCGTTCTGCCCCGGCGCGGAGGAGATTTCACACGCGCCCGTGTAGGCTTCGCGTTTGCCGACCGGAATCATCCCGGCGTAGAGGCGACGACGACGGCCATCGTTCTCAACGAACTGCACGACGAACAGCGGCAGGCGCTCTTCGTTGTCGAGCGGCACGTCGGCCGGGCCGCTCAGCTTCTGCCAGCCGCTGCCCTGCGGCGTCGTGACGAAGGCCAGCTCGTCCGGCTGCTGTGCTGGGTGGTTCGCGTTCGGCCGGAGGCGACGAATGACGTAGCTGGCGCTCTCGGCGCGGTTGTTGTCGAGCGCACGGTCTGGAAGTCCCGCGCGGCGGCAGACGAGGCATCCTGTGACGAGGTAATAACGTTGATGCGCGGGCTGGTAGAGTTTGAGCTGTGCTGTCGTCCCGCCCGCGCCTGCCGGTGAAGCGAGCGCGTTGAAGACGGACTGCTGTTTGGTCAGAGCTGTGGTCGAAGTCTGTTCGAGCTGGCGGCTGGCGGTGTCGCGCAGTCGCTTCATCTTTTGCAGGAATGCGGGCAGCGGCGTCACGGGTTCGGGTGACGGCGCGGGGCCGCGCCACGTTTCGGGTTGCGCGAGATAACCACCCAGACGTGATGGGTCTGCTTCCAGCATCGTCATGAACTCGTCCATGAAAGAGTCGCTGTTGAAACGCAGGATGGCGGGCTGCTGTAAGGCGCGGCGCACATTATCTTGTGCCGCGCTGGCGGCCTCAGGCCACAGCGGAGCCGGTGCTGTCCATTGCACTTGATCTTCCATCGCTTTACCAGATGTTGCCCGCGCCGGGCGTGTACGACGCGCTGATGATCGAGTTGCAGACGACCGTATCGGCCTGCACGACGCCGCTGAATTTCGACATCGCGGCGTCCACCGTGACCATCCCCGCAGCGACCTTCACGACGGAGGCGTTGATGGTCACTTTGGCCGCCGCCGAGATGGTGATGCCGCTCGTCTCCAACTTGATGGAGTTGCCGTTGCTGTCAACTATCTCGACCGCGCCGGGGCCGTCCTTCATCGTGATGGTCTGGCCGCCGGGCGTTTCCAGCACCAATCGCTCCTGACCGTCCTTGTCGTCGAGCGTGAGCTTGACGCCGTTGCGCGAGCGTAGGACCTTGAGGTTATTCTTGCCCGCGCCGTCCATCGCTTCCGGCGGCTTGTCCGTGCCGTTCCAGAGTCCGCCGACGACGTAGGGACGACGCGGGTCGCCGCCCTCGAAGATGACGAGCACTTCGTCGTTGACATCCGGGATGAACCAGCTGCCGCGATTGTCGCCGCCCATCAGGGTCGCAATCCGCGCCCAAGACTCGTAGCGGTCGCTGCCGGTATCCGGCGACCACGGCAGCGTGACGCGCACGCGTCCCTGCCCGTCCGGGTCATTGATGTCGCTGACGAGCGCCGGGTAAACTCCGTACCAGCGCCCGCCGAGTCCCGTTGGGATGCGTGCCTCCAGAATCATTCCGAGTGGACTATGTGGAAACATCTCGCTCCGTGATCTCCTACGGTTTACCCACTTGTTATTTCGGCTTGCCCAAACCGGGCCGTTCGGCTGTGAACGCCGTCCGCAGCCCGTTGGCAAAGTCGAACGTGTGCCTGACCTCTGTGAGATAGTATTTGCCGTTGAAGAGCGCGCCGAGCGATTGCAGATCGACGTAGCTGCCGACGCGCAACTGGCTGCTCAGGTCGCAGATGCCGCGCCCGACGACGAAGCGACGGGCATTCATCTTGAAATAGGACTCGGCCTGCGTCTGCGCCTCCTGAGCCGTCAACGGGATGGTGTGAACGAGCGATTCCTTGCGCTGGCCGAAGCCGGACGAGAGGAGGCTCGCGCCGCTCGTCAACCCGTCGAGCTCGCCGGTGATGACGGAATCGGTCGCCTCGTGTTTGAGGGCCGATTTGCTCGCCACGTCCCAGCCGCTGACGGCGACGCTCGTGCGCTGGTGCGCCAGATCGGCCAGCACCGTGAACTCATGCAGCTCGCCGCCGTAGGTCATCTTCCGCGTGCCGCCGTTGCGACTGGCGCGCGACTTGGCGTGCAAAGTTTTGCCGTCCATCCACAGCTCCGCGTCGATCGAGCGCGCACGCTCGCGCAGGAAGGCGAGATCGCTCTGATTGATCTGGGAAAGAACTTTGTGCTGCGGCCCACTGACGTCGATGCTCGGACTCAGACCGTGCTCGTTGGCGATGCGGCTGAAGAGGTCGCTGTCGCTGAGGTCGGTAAAGGTACGTGTGCGCCGCGTCATGCGCAGGTCCTGAAAGCGGTCTTCGGCCAGAGCGGCGATGTTGCGCGGCCCTGTTTTGTGAAAGTGGCCTTCGATTGCCGTGATCCTTCCGTCAAAGAGTGTGTCTGTGCCGAGCTTGACCTTGAAGCTCTTGCCGAAGTCGAGCGTGCGCCGGTCGAAGTAGAGATAATCGAGCGCGTTTTTGGCCGAGCCCCAGTTGCCGAACGTCGCTTCGCAACGATAGAGACCGTCGATGTCCTCGACGATGAGCAGCGTCAGCAGCCCTTCTGCGAGAGAGGCGTTCTCCTGCTCGCCGACCGTGAAGGTCGGGCGCGCGGACATAATCAATCGAGCGAGACTAGACATTTGATTCAGTGTGCGCGGACGCGCTCACAACGCTCCAATTGGTGACGCACCAACAGCTCAACTTCGCGTGCCGTCGGCGCGTCGTTGGCGGGCAGTTGATCTTCGCTCTTCTGACCGGCGGGCGGCGGCGCGGGCTCGACCACTTCAAAATCACCGATGACGACTGACATAAAGCTTTCCTCCTAAGATCTTCTCTATCGCGGCTTGAACGGGTTCAGGTCGATCATCTGACCGGGACGCAACAGGCGTGGATTCTCGATGCCGTTGGCGGCGGCGATGTCCTGCCAGCCGACTCCTTGTCCGAGTTTGTTCGCCATGCCCTGCAAGGTCTGCCCGGCCTTCGCCAGCGAGAAGGGGCTCGTGCCGGGAGCCGGGCCGCCAGCGCCGGGCGGGCCCGGCGGTTTGTCCGCCTGCGGTCTGAAGAGAAACTCTATTTTCTGCTGCGTCAGGCTCAGGCTGATGCTGGAGCGGAGCGGCTTCCCCTGCGGCGAGAAGAGTTCGAGCGACTCTTCGAGCGACTCGACGATGCCGTCGAACTTAAATGTCCCCCAGAGAAAGCGAACTCCCGGCGGGACCAGCATCTTCGGGTCTTTCTTCGTCGGCTTCGGCGTGATGAAGTGCACCACGCGCTTCGTCAGACGGCGCACGTCATCGAGCTTCGCCGAACCCGGCGGCAAGTCCGAAGAAGTCACGTCGAACCAGAGCTGCACGCTAAGTTTGGTCGTGCCCTTGCCAACGTACTGGATGGTGCTCGTCTCGCGCTGGTCAGCGCCGCCGCCCTCGCCGCCCTTGCCCGTCGCTTTCCAGCACATTGGGATCCTAAGCTTAGAATTCCACGTGGACAAGTTGTCGCG
>JADMIO011701093.1_pt1 | contig 64284 bp, 49 predicted proteins | sample 8958161 | NCBI WGS metagenome assembly JADMIO01 (sample SAMN16585339, study PRJNA669376) | soil metagenome | isolation source: Crop rotation soil | place: USA: Cullars Rotation, Alabama | collected 2011 | reverse complement strand
TATGGTGAAAGTTGGAACCTCTTACGTGCCGATCAGATTAAAACGAAAGGCCCAGTCTTTCGACTGAGCCTTTCGTTTTATTTGACCATGTTGGTATGATTTAAATTAATACGACTCACTATAGGGTCAGTGCGGCCGCGACTTCAAGTCACGTGAATTCCAAGCTTCGGATCCCACTGTGCTGGAAAGTAGCAACATGAGTCACGTAGCTGCCGCCGCGACTAATTCGCCGATTCAGGATTACCTTCAGGAACTTCACGCTCGGCATGCCGCCCTGGGCGACGGCCAGGTGGCCACCTATATTCCCGAATTGGCCAAGGCCAACCCTGACTGGTTCGGCATCTGCCTGGTCACCACCGAAGGTCACGTTTACGAGGTGGGCGACTCGCGGCAATATTTTACCATCCAATCCATTTCCAAGCCGTTCGTTTACGGATTGGCGCTCGAGGACAATACCAGGGCCGAGGTGCTGAAGAAGATTAGCGTCGAACCGACCGGCGAAGCCTTCAATGCCATTAGTCTCGAGCCCGGCACGGGCCGCCCGCGCAACCCGATGATCAACGCCGGCGCCATCGCCGCCGCCGGCTTGATCGCGGGCCGGGACGCGGCCACCAAGCAACGGCGAATGTTGGAAATGTTCTCGGCCTACGTTGGCCGCGAGGTCTCGATCGACGAGGAGGTTTATAAATCCGAGAGCGCCACCGGCCATCGCAATCGTGCCATCGGCCATATGCTCCGCAATTTCGACATCCTGACCGAGACGCCCGAGCCCGTCGTGGATTTGTATTTCAAGCAATGCTCCGTTTCCATCACCTGCCGCGACTTGGGTGTTATGGCGGCCACGCTGGCCAATCACGGCGTCAACCCCATTACCGGCAAGCAGGCCATCCGCGGTGAATACGTGGAGAGCGTCCTCAGCGTCATGGGATCTTGTGGCATGTATGATTACGCGGGCGAATGGCTTTATCGCGTGGGCATGCCGGCCAAGAGCGGCGTGGCCGGCGGCGTCATCGCTGTGCTGCCTGGGCAGCTGGGCATCGGGGTGTTCTCGCCGCTGCTCGACAGCCATTACAACAGCGTTCGCGGCCTGAAGGCGTGCGACGATCTGTCGCGTGATTTCGATCTTCATCTCTTCAACACGCCGCACGCGAGCAAATCGGTCATCCGCCTCACGTTCTCGGCTGCCCGCGTGAATTCCAACCGCATCCGGACGCCCGAGGAGGCCCATGTCCTGCACACCCACGGTCACAGTATTCGCATCGTGCAGTTGCAGGGTAACCTCGTGCTCTCCACCGCGGAAGTCGTGGTGCATGACGTCATGGAGTCGATCACGGATACGAGCGTGGTGCTGCTCGACTTCAAGCATGTGCTGTCCATCGACGAGAGCGCCATCCGGCTGCTCCACCAGCTTCTCCTCAAGCTCCATGCGCAGGGAATTCAACTGGCCTTCACCAACACCTCGCGCACGCCCCAATTTCGTCGTTTGTTCAAGCTGAAACTAAGGGGCCAGTTTGAATCACTGTTCCGCAGCTTCGAGGACAACGACAGCGCGCTCGAATGGTGTGAGAACCGGCTCCTCGCCCAGAGATTGGACGGCGTGGCTGCCGAACGGGTCGCGGGCGTCTCCGCTTACGAATTGCTCGACGGGCTGAGCCCTCAGGAAGTTGCCGTGGTCCAGACCAACCTCGAGCGCTGCAAGTTCCAACCGGGCCAGGAAATCATCCGATTCGGAGACGAGGCCTCGGAGATGTATTTTATCTCCCGCGGTTCCACCAGCGCCACGCTGCCCAAGGCCAACGGCTCGACGAGGCGGTTGGGCACCTTCTCAGCCGGCATGGCTTTTGGCGAAATGGGGTTGTTGGATGAATCACCTCGCTCGGCCACCGTCACGGCTGATACCGAGGTCGAGTGCGACGTCTTGAAGATTGTGGACTTCAAGCATCTCGGCGAAAGCCACCCGCGCATCATTCAGATCATGTTGCGAAACCTGGCCCGCAGTTTGTCGCGGAATCTTAAGAAGCGGAACCAGGAATTCAGCGTGTTCGATTACTGAGGCCGGCCCGGCCGGATGGCGGATTTGAAGCCCGCCGGTAGACCAATGCTTTACATGAAATCGTGGCAGGGTAATAAGGCGGCAATGATTGCGTCGTTCTCCGCCCGTGTGGCATCGGGTCGATGTCTGGCCCTCCTGCTGACGTTGCTCGGCGCCATCATCAGCGCGGCTGCAATTTCGCCAGACCTTGTCGAGCAAGGGCAGCGCGCCTTCCAGAACGGCGCCTTCAGCGAGGCTGCCACCCATTGGCAAAAAGCTCTGGAGTCATCCCGGCGCGAAAACAACACCACTGCCGAGATTCAAACTTCCCTCTCGCTCGCCAGTGCCTGGCAGTCAATTGGCCAGCAGCGTCGCGCCGTGCAGATTCTGCAGGAGGCGTTGGTTCGCGCTGAAGGTGCGGGCGACCGCCCTCGTGTCACCCTCGTCAAAAGCAAACTTGGCGCGGCTTTGGTCATGACCCTCGAAACGGAGCGAGCTGCTTTGTTGCTGAATGAGTCCCTCGCCGCCGCGAAAGCCGGCAACAATTCGCGCCTCACCGCGGCCGTGCTCAATGACCTCGGCAACCTCTCTGCGTCGGAAGGGAAATTTGCCGAGGCCCTGACCGCTTATGGAGATGGCGCCGCTCTCGCCCGGAAGGTCGGTGATGTGGCGTTGACTGCCCAGGCACTCTGCAACGCCGCCGCTACGGCTGTGCGTGCGAACGATTTTGCCCGGGCGGATGACTTGAACTCTCAGGCGTTGAAGGAAGTCGCCGGCCTTGATGCTTCCCATGCGAAGGCATTTTTGTTGATCACCTCCGGCCAGACCGACCGGCAAATCAAATTGGCCGGCTCTGAAGCCGGCCGGCGTTTGCTGCTGCGGGCCAGGCAATCATTTCAGCAGGCCCTGGAGATCGCCGGGAAGATCCAGAACCGCTCCACTGAAACTTACGCTCTCGGCTACATGGGCCAGCTCTACGGGCAGGACCAGCAACCAGATGCGGCCCTGACGCTGACTCGGCGCGCGGCGTTTGTGGCGCAACAAGCCCAGATGCCGGAAGCCTTGTATCGCTGGCAATGGCAGATCGGCCGGCTGCTGAATGCCCAGGGCGAAACCGGATCAGCCGTCTCGGCCTACCGGCTCGCGGTCCAGACGCTTCAGCCGATTCGCGCCGATGTCTCGCTCGGCTATGGAAACATTCCAACACGATTGTCGTTTCGTGAGTCCGAGGGCCCGCTCTTTTCCGAACTCGCGGACTTGTTATTGCAGCAGGCCAAAGCCACGACTGACTTGAAGCGCGAGCAGGAATTGTTGCGCGAAGCGCGCGACACGGTCGAACTTCTCAAGGCCGTCGAACTGGAGGACTATTTCTGCGACGAGTGCGTGGACGCCCAGCGGCTCCAGACGCGTGCGGTCGAAACCGTGGATGAACGCTCGGCGGTGGTTTATTTGATTCCGCTGCCTTCCCGCACTGAAATTTTGGTCGGCCTGAGCTCGGGCCTGAAGCGGTTCACCGCGGAGGTGGGTGCGGAAGTCCTGACTGCGGAGGTTAGAGAGTTTCGCCACAACCTGGAAACACGCACCACCTACGGCTACCTCGCGCAGGCGCAACAGCTCTACGACTGGCTGATCCGGCCGATCCGGGGGCTGCTCGCCGAGAAACAGATCAACACGCTGGTGTTCGTTCCAGACGGCGCGCTCCGCACTGTTCCTTTTGCCAGTCTCCATGATGGCGCGAAGTTTCTCATTCAAGACTTGGCGGTGGCCGTGGTCCCCGGACTCTCTCTGGTTGCCCCGCAGGCGATTGAGAAAGGAAAGGCGCGTTTGCTCCTGAACGGCCTTTCCAAGGCTGTGCAGAATTTCGCCCCCCTCGATTTCGTTACCAACGAATTGCGCAGTATTGATCCGACTTCCAGGAGCGCGACCTTGTTGAACGAAGACTTCACCCTCACGCACCTCCAACGCAAGCTGACCGACGAACAATACTCGATTGTCCACATCGCCTCGCACGGTAAATTCAGTCGCGACGTCCGCAATACGTTCGTGCTGACTTACGACAGCAAATTGACCCTGAATGATCTCGAGTCGCTCATCCGTCCCAGCCAGTACCGGGGGCAGCCCGTGGAGTTGCTGGTCTTGAGCGCCTGCCAGACGGCGGCGGGCGATGACCGGGCCGCGCTTGGACTCGCCGGTGTGGCCATCAAAGCCGGCGCCCGCAGCGCCCTGGCCAGCCTGTGGTTTGTGAATGATCAGTCCACCTCGGAGTTGATCACCGAAGTTTACCGTCAGTTGCGCCAGTCACCTTCCGTTTCCAAGGCCCGTGCCCTGCAAGCGGCCCAAATCAAGCTCCTCAACGATCGCCGCTATCGCCATCCCTGTTACTGGTCGTCCTATTTGATCATCGGGAACTGGCTCTGAGCGCATGAGTGCCGGCAAGCCTGCCAAGCCACAGTCGTCGAAATGGCAGCTCTCGCCGCGCAAGGCCAGCCTGTTCATTGTGTTCCTGGTTTTCGGAGGCACTTTTCTTGTCCGACACCTGGGTTATTTGCAATTCCTCGAGTTTAGGGCCTTCGATTTTCTGCTCCTGCACCAGCCTAAAGTCGCGACTAGCGACCCCATTGTGATCGTGGAGATGACCGAAACGGACATCCACAGTCCGTTGCTGGATTATCCGATTCACGACAAGAAGCTTGCCGAACTGCTGCGCACTCTCGAGGTCGCTCGGCCCGCCGTGATCGGGCTGGACATCTGGCGGGACATTCCCGTGCCCAAGAGCGGAGTTGGTCTCCATGAATTCAACGAGGTGTTGCAAGCTTACTCGAATATCATGGTGATCTTTACCCTGGGTGATCGCGAGAGTGAATCCATCGCGCCGCCGGCGATATTGAAATCCAGACTCGATCGCATTGCGTTCAACGACAACTTTCCGATGGATGAGCAGGTTGACCGCGCCACTCCCAAAACGCGTCGCTGCGCATTATTCGTCAATCGGGCGGACGAGGTCTTCATTTCACTGCCATTCCGCCTCGCCAACTCGTACTTGCAGACAAAGGGAATCGAAGCGGAGCCCGACCCGGAAAACCCGCGGGGTTTGCGTCTTGGGAAAGCCCGGTTGCGTCCGCTTGATCCCAACGATGGCGCATATGTGGCCGCAGCAACGGGAGAGTTTCAAATTCTGCTCGACTTCAAATGCCCGGACCGCTTCGCCCGGTATTCGGTGAGTGAAGTCCTCTCGGGTCAGGTCCGACCGCAATTTTTCCGTGACAAAATCATCCTCATAGGGATGAACACGCCGAGCGTTCTTGACCAACGCGTGACCCCGCTTCGCCGCAATCATCTGGGCGTTGAAGTGCAGGCGTTGGCCATCAACCAACTGCTGCGCCTGGCGCTGGAAGGTGAGAAGCAGTTGCGATATTGGGACGATTGGATCGAGGACGCGTGGCTGCTGGTCTGGTGTGTGGCCGGAGGCATGATCGGTTACTGGTTGCGGTCGTCGTGGCGATTCGCACTTGCGGTCTCGGTTTGCCTCGTGGGGCTGGCTGGAATCGTCTGGGTGGCATTTTCCTCTGGTTGGTGGATCCCGCTCATTTCTCCCGCCATGGGTTTTGGATCGACCGCCGTCCTCGCCATCTCCTATGCCTCGGCCCAGGAACGTTCGATGCGAGGCGTGTTGATGAAACTTTATTCGCGGCACGTCTCCAAGGAGATCGCCGAATCCATCTGGGAGAATCGAGATTCCTTTCTCGCCGGCAACCGGCCGCTGGCCCAAAAACTCGTCGTCACCGTCCTGTTTACCGACCTCAAGGGTTTCAGCACCATCTCCGAACGCATGGAGCCGGCCCGGTTATACGAATGGTTGAACGGCTATCTCGGCGCCATGGCGCAAGTCATTCAAGATCACGGCGGCGTGCTCAAACAATTCACCGGTGACGGCATCCTCGCCCTCTTCGGCGTGCCGGTGCCGCACACCACCTCGGCCGAACAGGCCCAGGATGCCACCGCCGCTGTCCGGTGCGCCCTGGCTCTCGGCTGGCGACTGGTGGAATTGCAACGCGAGTGGAAGGCGGCCGATCTGCCGCCGGTCAGCATGCGCGCCGGGATTTATACCGGGGAGGTTGCAGCCGGAAGTGTCGGCAGCGATGATCGGTTTGAATATGCGGTTATTGGCGATGTGGTGAACACCGCTTCTCGCCTCGAAAGCTACGACAAGACGCTGGCGGACCCCGACCTGCTGACCAACCGCTGCCGCATCCTGATCGGAGCGCCCACGCATGACCTCCTGGACGGAAGATTCGAGTCGAAAGAAATCGGCCTGCTGGAGGTCAAGGGCAAGGTGAACAAGGTTCCGGTCTTTCAGATCTTGGATGAAAAGCCCGTCACCCCCGTCCCGTAAATCTAAGTCACCCTCGCCACGAACTCGAATCGGCAGGACTATTATTTTGACAACAATAGTTCAACCGAGATACTTGCCGACATCAGTTGGAATTTTTGATCCGCCCAGTAAACACTCTCAAACTCATAATATGATAATCCAGCCGCACCGTGCCGGTAAAATGCTTTTGCTTCTTGCCCTGCTGTTGGCCGGCGGCTTCGGAACGGAACGGGTTTTGGCCCAGAACGCCGCGCAAAAACTGCCCGCCAACTCCTCCGGGGTAAAATTCCTCCCGAAGACCACGGGGACGGCATCAGTGCGCGTCACCGGAGGCTCCCGTGGATCGGGCGAAACGGCCGTCACGCTCGACGTGCTGGCGCCGGACGATGTCGGCACCACCACTCAGGAACAACCGTCGTTGTTCTGGTATCAATCCAAGCCTGCCGACGCCAAATTCGAGCTAACGCTGCTTCAGGACAAAAAGGCCCAGCCGTTGATGCGTGTGAAGGTGGATCGCGCCAGCAAGGCCGGCATTCAGCGCCTGAAGCTTTCGGACCACGGCGTGAAACTGGCGCCCGGCATCGAGTATCAATGGGTCGTGGCTCTGGTCACCGATTCGGAGAATCGCTCGACGGATTTGGTTGCAAGCGGAGTCATCAAGCGCATCGAGTCTCCGTCGGAATTGAAGGCCAGGGTTTCTCAAGCGTCGTCCCCATCACTGGCTGGCCTCTACGCTGAGGCTGGAATTTGGTATGATGCTCTGGCTGCGGTGTCCGATCAGATTGACGCCCAGCCCGGGAACAAATCCTTGCACGAGGCGCGGGCGGATTTGCTTCGCCAGGTCGGGTTGAAAGCAGCGGCGCAGGCCGAGGCTTCCAATTAACTCCGAGCCGCGGCCGGCCGATGGCCAGGCAAGAACTCTGCGCTCACCAGAACGGGAAGAGACGTTTCCCGGGCTTCTTTTCCTTCTCCCCGTCGCCATCAAGCAGCGCGACCACTTGCTCATCCTTGGACCGCATCCGCTCGGCCAGCATCGCGGCGATGTTGCGATAGAGCTTCATGCACAGAACCTGGTTGGCCGAGCGCAGGACGGCTCCCGAGATGGCAACAACTTCCGTTGATTCCAGTGCGACGACCGAGGCCGAGCGCGGCATCTGGCTGATCACCGCCATTTCTCCAAAGCACTCGCCTTTGGAGGCCTGCCTGATCTCGACCTCCTTGAGGCCTGATAGCTTGCGGACGGACACGCGTCCGCGCTCGACCACGTACATTGTCGAGCCGCCTGTTCCTTCGCGCAGGATGGTGTCACCGGGCTGGAAGAGTTCCCGGCGCGACGTCTGCATCACGTTGGCCAGGTCCGCTTCGGTAAAATCGGCAAAAAGGACATTGCTTCCTTTTTTGAGACGAGGAAACGAAACCGCCTGCGCTGGAGTCCCCGTGGCCGTAAGGAATTTGGTGTCTGCTTCCTGCTTGAACCAGCGTTCCTGGCAGATTTCCAAAGCATCGGCCAGGGCGTCGGCTGATTCAAAACGCTTTGCCGGGGCCGGGGCCAGGGCGCGATCGATGGCGGCAGAAAGTTCTGCATCGAAACCGCCGAGTTCACTCAACGATGTGGACCGGCCTTGCGCCGCCGATTGCAGTATCGCCTCCATGGTCTCGCCCACGAAAGGCTTGCTCCCGGCCAGCCATTCATAGGCGACCGCACCCAGGGAAAAAACGTCCGCCCGGGCATCGATTTCGCTCGAGTTCAATAACTCGGGAGCCAGGTAGCCGGGCGTGCCCCAGATTTCATTTTCGCCCTCCAGCGACCAGGAACTCCCGCCGGTAGTCCGTCGGCGCGCTATGCCGAAATCCATGATCTTCGGCATCCCTTGGGGCGTAATGATGAGGTTCGCGGGCTTGATGTCACCGTGCAGGATGCCCCGTTGATGTACATAGTGCAGCGCCCGAGCCACCATGATGACGGTACTCAATACCTGCGGCACCATGCTCGGATCGGTTTTTGTCTGGGCGAGCCGGGCCTTCAACGTCTCGCCCTGGACATGCTCCATGACGATGTAGGATAGCCTGTCCACGTTGCCCATGTCGAACACGGCCGTGATGTGTGGATGATTCAACTGTCCAATCACTTTGGCTTCCTCGAATTGCACGCCCCGCACCGGCTGTGTTCCGGTCGGCCCCACCTGCGGCGTGGGTGACCGCAGGCACTTGATGGCGACGATGCGCTCGATGGCCGTGTCAAACGCGCGATAGACCACGCCCGATTGACCGCGGCCAAGTTCCTCCTCGATCCGGTACCGGCCCAACATTGTGCCGCTTGGGAGCATCATGGCTTTTTCAAATCTATCCGCGCGAGTTTGCCAAGAATCGAAATGGACGCGCAATTAACTTCAGGCCGGAGCAATCCTGCCTGCGCCGTTTCATGGTGCTCCTGCCGCTAAAAAGCCATCAAGTTGACTTTAAGGTGAACCCCGTGTTCTTGCAGGCCGGAGTGGTCAGAGGTGTTGATCTCGCGGAACCCGTGGCCCCAGTAAATTTGGGCGGAACAATGTTTGCTCGGGGTTAGCAGCAGACCCAGGCCGACGCTGGAGATGGTGTTTGGGCTGGCGGAACCATCCACGTTCCAGGCGCCGCCGAAATCAAAGAAAGGGGCCAGATGCACTATGCCGGCGCCAGCTTTGTTGAACCAGACCGGCACGCGAACCTCCATCGAAGAAACCACCCCCCGATCGCGGACCATCTGGTTCTCAAGGTAGCCCCGCACCGTCTCAAGGCCGCCGACGCTGTATTGTTCGAGAGCCAGCAGCGGTTCATCGGTGTATTGGCCCGAGACTCGCAGGACCAGCTCGTTCTGGGTGTTGAACAAACGCCGCACATATTGCGCCTGGCCCAGCCAGGAGAAGAACTTTCCATCCGCATGGCCGCGGATGCCGTCATCCGTTGCGTCCAGTATGTCCAGGCCAAAACTGAAGGTGGACCTCAGGGACAGTACGTGGCTCGATCCGCGGTCCAGCCACTCCTGGGTAAATCGGAGCACCGAAACGGTCGTTTCACCATCCACCGCGCCGGGAGAAAGATTGAACCGCTCCCCGAGCAGCGTGCTTTCGTTGTTGCGATGATCAAAGCCAATCGAGACGGCAAATTCCCGATTGGCCGTCTGGTAGAGCGGCTGGCGCAGGACAATCCCGTAACTGATGGTCAGGCTCTCAATGTCCAGCGGTAGGAAGGTCGCCTCGACCAGGCTGGAGTTCAGCCGGCTGGCGTGCAGGCCGAGCGTGGTGTCGTAGCGGTTCAGCGGCAAAAGGTAGCTGCCCTCCATGTTGTCGGCGCCCGAGAATTGAATGCCGTCGGCTCCCGCGTTGGCAATCCCGTACCGGAAATCAAGGCGATCACTGTTGCCCGTGAGATTCTGGTCGGACCCCACCAGCCAGATTTGTTCGGCCCCCACGCTAGGCGGGCGCTGGTTGTCCACCTGAAGGCCAATTTGAAACGGCTGCTGGTCCTCCACCCGGACGTCCAGCACGGCCTCGCCCGGAGCGGTCCCCGGTTTCAATTCTGCGTTGATCCGCGCCACGTTTGGATTCTGGCGAAGTAACTGCAAGCCTTGCTGCAGTTGATTGAGGTTGAGCGGTGGCGTGGACCACCGTTGCAGCCGGCTATTGATGTAGCTGTCGCGCAGCCATTTGTTGCCGCTCAGCTCGATCCCGGTCAGCACGCCTTCGACGATTTGGATGCGGACGATTCCATTGGTCGGGTCCTGATCGGGAATCAAGGCCCCGGAGTTGACGAAACCGTGGTTGATGTAAAACAGGCTGACCGCGCGCCGGGCTTGTTCCAGTTCCTCGAGGGCCAGTTCCCGATTGGTAAATGACCCGGTCACCCGGCTCAGTTCCGCGTCGGAAAAGGCGCGGTGACCTTCGAACTGGAATCCTCGGACAAAAAGGCGGGGCATGGCCGACAGCTTGACCTCCTGATCTGTGGGAAGTCTCGCGGCGCCCCGGGGGCCAACCGGAAGCGGCGGCAGAACCTGGGCTTGGAGCACACCCAGGAAAAGAACCCCGGTCAACAATAGGGTCAGGCGCGGTGAAATCATTCAGTAACCACGAGGCGTTTGGGTTTTAAGAGGTCAAGGCAACCCGCTGGGGACGAAACCGCCCGGGGCCACGGGCAGGCCTCCCCGGCCCAGCATGATGAAACTGCTCGCTTTTCCAGCCACCCGCACCCGGCAGTCAGGGCGCAGTTGGCCTTCGAGGTCCAGCAAGCTGCCCGGCAACCCAATCAGCATGCCACTCAGATCCAGCTCCGGCGCGCTGACGCTGACGGTCCCGGGTAGCCCAAACGGGGCCGAGGCATCAATCCGGCTGGACGACTGGAAGAAATAGTCGCTGAAGATCGAAATATTTCCGCCATTCGCGGAACTGGACCGGGAAATCAAGGCGCTATTGTTCAGGATGAAAAACGACGGATCGATCGTCAGGTTGCCACCGTCACCCACGGCTTCGGCGCTCAGGGTGCTGCGTAACAGATAAGTCAGCGCTGGAGCTTTCAGCGTGATGTTGCCGCCGCCGCCCGGCCCGGCTTGGGCGGTAATCCTGCTGTCGGTCAGTTGGATCTCAGCGCCGGCAATCGCCTCGATGTCGCCGCCGCTGCTATTCAGGGCCGAAGTGCTGACCGCACTGCCTCCCGTAAGCAGGATGTTTTGATCCGCGCGCAAGGAAATATTCCCCGCAGCGCCGACATCCAGGCCTTCCGCCTTGATGGTTGAACCACTGGCGAGGCTTAGGTTCCCGGCGTTGATTTCGATGTTGCCTCCCGGGCCTGCGCCATAGCTCGTGGTGAAGATCGAGCCCAGATGGCTCAATACAACCGAACCAGCGTTGATTTGGATGTTGCCTCCCGGCGCAGGCTCGAAGTAGGTCGTAACGGCTTGGATGCCCGTCAGGAAATCCATGCCCGCGAGGCTGCTTCTTCCGTTGATGCGGAGAGTGTCCGTCGTGATTTGGACGTTGCCTCCGTTGCCCAGACCAAACGTGGCGGCGTTGATAAAGCTGCCGCTGTTCAGACCGACGGAGTGAGCCTCGATGTCGATCCGCCCAGCCTGGCCGGAGCCATTTGAGGCTGCCACCAATTGCGCGCCATTATGCATCTCCAGGCTGCCGGTACGGATGACAATGTCCCCGGCATTGCCACCACCTTCGATTTGAACGGTATTGGCGCTAATCTGGGCGATCGTGGTGAGCAGCGCATCCAGTCGCATGGACAAGGCCGTGATCTCGATCCGGCCGGCGTCACCCGCGCCAAAGCTGGCCGAGGAAATCTGGGCGCTGTTGGCCAGAGTGAAGCTGCCCACGTGAATGACAATATCCCCGCCCCGAGCTGATCCGCCTCCCGGCCCGCCCCCGGCCGCCGGATCGCCAGTCGACGTCGAGATCTGCGTCGAAGGGTAGCCAGTGTCATCCACAAGACCGCCGCCATCCATCCGCAACGACTGCGCGTTGATTTTGATGTTTCCACCGGCGCCCAGGCCGCTGGTGGAGACGCTGTTAATCTGGCCGCCGTTCACCAACTCCAGATCCTTGGTCACTGCGATATCGATTCCCTGTCCATCTCCCGCGCCGGTGGTGTTGGATTGGATTTTGGAATTGTCCACCAGCAGCCGGCCGCCACGAATCACGATGCGACCGCCGCCCTCACCGCTGGCCTCGAGTTGCGCCCCGTTCTCCATGGTAATCCGGCCTTGCTGTGGAAATGCTGCCTTGAACTGAGGGAGGCTCGGCGTCGCCGGATCCACCGGCACTTCGCCGATGGATTTGACGCTGACCAGATTGATTTGGCCGCCGGGCGCTTGCACCGAGCCGCCATCCATGGCGATGTCTCCACCCACCAGCGAGATGGACTTGCCCCCCTGCACGGCGAGCGTGCTTTGCTGGATTGAGATGGTGCCGGGATTCTTTCCCAGAAATCCAAAGGCGCTGACCGGAGCCGTGCTCAATCCGGAATCATCGGCATCCAGCGATGCCACGAACCGCGCCCCATCGGCCAGCTTCAGGTAATTGGCCGTGCTGGCGGCAAACGAACCCGTCACGTCCACCGCCGCGTTGGGACCGAAGATCACTCCGTTCGGGTTGAGGATAAACAGGTTGGCTCCCGCAATGTCGGACCGGACCGTGCCATCGATGGACGAGGCGCTGCCGCCGGTCACTCGGGCCAGGATATTCTGGATATTCGCCGGACCGGAAAAAGTCGCCGTATCTCCAGCTTGGAGATCGAACTGGGTGAAGCTGTGGAAGAGATTATTCCCACGCGTCCTGCCCAATCCGGCGCCGATGCTATAGTTCGGCCCTGATAATGCGCCGCTGGAACCAAACTTTCCGTCCAGAATGATCTGCGCCTGACCAGTGGTCACGCCCGCCACCAGCAGCAGCCACGTCATTCCGATCCGCACCGGACGACTCCCCCGAACTGCCAGGGACTGCAGTCGAGGGAGCATCCGACTACCGGCCGCGTGGCAAATCATGCATTCCTTTACCGACCCGACAGGGGACCGTCAATTATTTGAGCTTAACGAACACATGCCGCGTCGTCTGGTCCGGTAGCACCACGAGCACCTTGTAGATGCCCTTGGCCCAACCGCTCGTATCCCAATTGTAATGCCAGTCATTCTGAAACACAGCATTGACCGAGACCGGTTCGGCTCCTTGCACACACCCGTTCCAGACTTGGATTTTCACGATGGGTGGCTGTCCGGTGGTGATGTAGGTGGTGCCGCAGAGCAAATCGAATTTGATGGGCGCGACGCTGCCCTGATTGATAACTACCGGAGAACTGCAAAGGTTGTTCACCGTCCCGATCGGCGAATAGAACCCCTTGAGGGTCAGGCCAGTCACGCTCACGCTTTGTGTAGCCGTGGTGCTGTTGCCGTTGCCGTCACTGAAGGTCCAGGTCACCACCGTCGTGCCCAGGGTGGTAAGCGGAAACGGGGTCGTCGTCGTTCCGCTGACCACGCCCTTGCAGTTGTCGGTTGTCGTCGGTGTTGGGGGTATGGCCGGCGTGCCGTCGCACATCCCGAGGGTCAGGTTGGGCAGCGTTAGTTTCACCGGCGGTATCGTGTCCTTGACGATCACGGTCTGGTTGGCCGTGCTGCTGTTGCCATTGCCGTCATTAAACGTCCAGCGAACTGTAAAAGTGCCCTGGCTGTTATAGGTCAACGGATCGCTGGTCGTGCCGGTGATCGTGCCTGCCACCGCATCCTGCGCGGTTGGCGCTGTGACGCTAGCCGAGCATTGGCCGGTCACCGTGGGCAGGGTAGGGGGAACCGGCGCCGTCACGTCATCCACAATCACCGTCTGGTTGGCCTTGTTGGTGTTGCCGTGATTGTCGTCAAAGTTCCAGCGCACATTGAACGTCCCTTGGTTGGTGTACAGCAATGGGTCGGACGTCGTGGCCCGAACGACTCCTCCGCAGTTGTCCGTCGTGGGTGCCGGTTGGGGGACGATTACGAACGCTTCGCCCGTTAGCGTCGGCAGAACCGGCGCCACCGGCGGAACCGTATCCGTGACCGTCACGGTGAAGCTGCAACTGGTCGAGTTGCCATCACCGTCGGTGGCGGTGACCGTCACCGGCGTCACCCCAACGGGAAAGGACCCGGCTGGGAACACGCCGCCGGGCAACGGGGCCGGGACATAGCTTACGCTGATGTTCCCGCAACCTGCGACTTGCACCGGCGGATAGGAGAAGGATTCATCGCACTTGACCGAAATGCCTGCCGGACAAACGACCACCAGCGGAAGGCTTAGGGCGGCGGCGTCTGACGCGAAAACCAGATTTTCCAGATTGCTGCTGCTGAGGGTAAACGGAACGATCAACGGGCAATTGGCGCCGCCAAACTCAAACGGCCCCAGGACCAGCGTTTCAAATTTGGCCAGGCCATGCACCTTCAAATACTCGATGCTCTCGTTCTCCACCGTGTCCGGATTGTCCAGGGGGACATCCGCCATCGATCCCGTGTATTCAAATCCGCGCAGCCACAGCGCCGTTCCGGCCGTGGCCTTGGCGTTCACCGTAATCGTCCCCGAGTTTCCGTTGGCATTGAATTCCGCCTGCGATTGATTAATCACGGAGTCGAAGGTCAATGCTGCGCAGTCGGCGGGAGTAATTTGAATCCGTTGCTGCAGCTCCGCGTTGTCCGTGCCGTCACCGACCGCCGCCTTGGAGGCCGCCTGCCAGATGCCGCCGGACAACCCCTTGATCCGGGAATACGTGTTCGTGGCTGCGCCCTCAGGCAACGGCGCGTTGGTCTTGTAGCCGGTGGTGGGAGACATGGCCGCGCTGGGACTGGCCAGGTTATTGACCGTGGTCACCCGGTTGGTCTGGAGCGTGGATGATCTGACATTGACGGAAGCCCATCCGACCCCGAGGCCGTTGATGAGGCCTGTCCAGCCGGCGAATGCCGGCTGATTCTGACTCATGATTAACGCGACAATGGTTATGGAGGCGACTTTTGTGAGGCAACGGCTCGGTTTCTTCATACGGTCTTTTCTTCTGCTTCTGGGATTATCCCAACGTTTGGACAGAGGGGAGCACTCTGTCGCGGATCTGTTGTCAAGTCGCGGCTGTTAAGTCAATGCCATACCCCGAAAGCTTGGTACACTTTTGGGACATCTGGACTATTGAGTGAGAATTGCTGCCGCGCACTTGCAAGTCAGTGGTGGGCTCTGCCATAACCCCGCGCATGGAAGTGCAACCCAAACGCATCGCCGATCTTGAATTGCCCATCTCTCTGGATGTTGCGGTAAGTAACGCGTGGCTGGCGGCGTCTTTCATCAGTGGCCGGTAAAAGCTGCCGGCCGCCACTCCGTCCTCATCTATCCGCCATGCGCCTGACTCCCTTTGAATCAGCCTTCATGCTGCACCTGATTGGGGACTGGCTGCTGCAAAATGAATGGATGTCCGTCAACAAGGTCCGCCTCTCGCATCCTGCTTCCTGGGTGCATGGAGGCATCCATGCAGTACTATTAGGCTTGGTTCTGGGATGGGTTGGCGGCCTGACCCTGGGAGTGCTCCACATGCTGATTGACACCCGTTTTCCCGTCCGATGGTTGATTACCTATTTCAAGAGGTGCGAAAACTCTCCCGACCTTCCCATCCTCGTGCTTGGTTGCGATCAGGTGATGCACCTGGCCTGCCTGGCTGGTTGGATCGCGCTGGCTGACCATTGGAAGTAGCACGCCGGCGTCCTCGCCGGCTTTCAACCAGTGCACTCGAAGCGGCCAAGGACGCCGACACTCCGGCCATTCCGCCCCTTCGCCAAGGCTAGTTGACACGTCAGGATTCTTGACACCACTGCCTCACCTTGCCGCCCAGCCCGGGCCGGGAGAGCCCGGCAAACCACGGTACCGACAGGGCTAATCAGCCTCATAGGGCGGATTTTGCCTCCCCATCGACGGACTGGCACGCAAGCTGCCTCGTCACCGCGTGACTAGGGGAGGTGTCAGCCTGAAATGTCGATGGATCCGATCGGGGACAGAAGCCCGATTTTTGAAGGATCTCGTTGCTGCGTTTCAACGCGATTCCGCCCTTGCTCCCGATCGCAGACCATCAAGAAAGGTTTATCTATGAAGAATTCCAACTCGACGAATCCGCAGGATTCGGCCCCGCCGGCCATGGGCTTCGCCCCGTGGCAGGCCTTGAAAAGCAAACGCATTTCCTACCTCACCCTGCCGTTGATTGTGATGGCGACCATCGTGGAGTTCGTCATCCTGGCGACCGGGTGGAAATACCAGCAGGTGGTTTGCGTGCCTCAGGGCATGGGCGTCATCTTTTTTGGCATCGGCCCCATCGGTGCGACCATCCTCGCGGTAGAACTGCTCAAGCTGCCCCTCGCTGTCTGGACCGCCTCGCGGACCGGCTGGGCCAAGGGTGTGATGCTGGTGATTGGATTGCCTCTGATTTGTGTGCTGACCTTCCAGTTGGTCAAGGACATGGCGGTTTATGAAATGGGCACGGCCATGCTGCCAGCCAGCCGGGCGCTCGAGAAGGCGGCCGTGGAAGAAGTCAAGATCGCCCAGCTCAATGATGAGCTGGCCAACCAGACCAAGGACGATGGCGCGGTCAAGGCGGTCATTCAGGAGAAGAAGGCCGATCGGGATCGCAGGCTCGCCGACCTGGCCGCGAAGCAGGCCAAGGCCAAGGCCGAGATCGAGGAATCCCTCAAGCGTAACGACGCGACGCGCACCGACGCCATCACCCTCACCGATTATCAGAAGAAGGAACTGGCCGAAGCCGAAATCCGCCAGTCCACTCTCATCCGGCAGTTTGATGCGGACGCCGCCCAGCTCACCAAGGCCATCGCTGAATTGCGCGTCCGTCGCGAGGCCGAAGTGGCCCGGGCCACTACCTGGAATGTGGAGGAGGCCCGCATCGAAAACGCCTACAAGGCGAAGATGTTTGCCTACACCAACAAGAAAAACGCCTATGACAAGGAAAAGGCCGAGTACGACAACGCCAACTTTCTCAAGCGCAAGGTCATGTTCGAGCCCGTTAATCCCGGCGTGCCGCCCGAGCGCGAGGTGAACAAGATTCTCAAGCCCACCTTGCTCGCCGAGATCGAGGCCCAGATCAAGGCCAAGGAAGCCGAGCTGATCGCCGTCAGCAACAAGCGCCGTGACAGCGTCGCCCAGGTGGGCACCGATGCGCGCCGCTTGCGCGAGGATTTCGATCGCCGTTCCGGCACCAAGCGCGAGGAAACGGATCGCAAGCGCGAGGAATTGCTCGCCTCCATGGCCGCACTGGTGAAGGAGGGGGCGGCGGAAGCGAAGCAGATTGAACAGGAGTTTGCTGCGTCCGTGCAGAAGGAAGAGGACACGCTCAAGAGCCAGCGTCCGCTGGAGGTGGTTCGCGCGGAACTCGATGCCGCCCGCAAGACGGCCAACGGGTTTTATGAAGAGCGCGAGGCCGCCATCAGGAAGACCCAGGTGCATCGTATTGCCACCACCGTGGAAATCGTGCGCGGTTGGCTCTTCGGCGAGCATCCGCTCTCGATTACGGCCAGTGCCAAGCAGCGCGGCGATTTGCTCACCGACCAAATCAGCATGGTGCGGATCTGGGTCTATCCCGTGCTGGCTTTCATCGTGGCCTTCCTGCCGACCTTGATGGTGGAGATTGGTTTCTCCACGCTCTTCAAGCCCGAGCAGGCCCGCCCCGCTCATCGCCTCGGCTTCTTCGGCCGCCGCCTGCACTGGCTTTACACCCGCGCCGGCCGTCTGAAAATTTTGCGGGCTGAGCGTCTCGCCAGCGAAGCCTCCAGCGAAATTGCCTCGCGCGACCGGGAAATCGCCCTGCGCGACCGGGCCTTGGCCGCCGCCCAGGCCACGGCCGAGCAGGCCCTCGCCGACAAGGACGCCGAATTGCAGTCCGCCCGCGAGGCCATGGCCCAGGCCCAGGCCGGCCACGAGCAGCAACTGAGGAACCACGCTGAACAGCACGAACAGGAACTCGCGCGGAAGGAAGAGGAGTGGGTCGCCAAGTTCTCCGGCATGGCCGATTCGCTCAACCGCACGGTGATTGAGAAAGACGCCCTGCGTGATTTGCAGAAGTCCGAAATCGAACGCCAGATCGCCATGCGCCAGAACGCCTGGTCGGACCGCCTGACTCAGTTGCGCAATGAATTGGATGAGCAGCGGGCCGCCGCCGAGGCGGAACGCACCGCCCTGATCCAGGAGCATCACAAGAAGATCATGGCCGTGAGTGAGGAGGCCAAGACGCAGGTCATCCAGGCGCGCCGCCAGATGGCTGACGCCGAGCTGGCCGCGGTGGATTCATCCGCGAAGCTGGCCCACGACTTGAAGGAGGCCTTGAACGGCCGCGATACGGCGGAATCCCAGTTGAAGCACCAGGCCGACTCGCTGGCCCTCCGGTTGTCCCAGGCCAAGGAGGACGCGGCCCGTGATCTGGAGAAGGCGATCCGTCAGGAAAAACATCGCTTCGACCGGCAGCAATTGGAATTCGAGAAGACCCTGCGCCAGAAGGAGGAGGACTTCGAACACCGCTTGCAGCAGCGCGAGCAGGACTTGGTCCTCGCCTTTGAGGCGCGCCTCACCGAGGAGAAGAACAAGGTTGAGCAGACTGCCCGCCGCCGCGAGGCCGAGTTGGAGGGCCAGTTGGAGGGCCGTTCCCGCGAGGTGGATGCCCGCTGGAAACAGGATGTGCAGCAGCGCGAAGAGGTCGCCCAGGCCAGGATGGCCCAGCGCGAGCAGCAATTGCAGGCCCAGGCCGAGATTCGTCTCCGCGATGTGCAGACCCAGGCTGAGGAACAGCTGCGCCGCCGCGAGTCCGAATTGGAACGCCAGCTCGAGGCCAAATCACGCGAGGCCGAAACGCGCCTGCGGGAAGAGGTGCAGCAGAAGGAACTGGCCTTCCTGGCCAAGCTCAAGCAGCGCGAGCAGGAATTGATCGCCCGCTCCGATGCGCGGGAAACCGAATTGCAAAATCTCCGCGCCGCGGACTTGCGCGCCCGCGACGAGGAATGGGAGCGCCAGGCCGAGTCGCGCGTCCGGGCCGCCGAAAGCCGCCTCGGTCACGAGGCGCAGCGGAAGGACGAACTTGTCCAGTCCCAGGCGCGCCAGCGTGATCAACAGTGGCAGGCGAAGCTCGACGCTCTCCGCACCGAGTTGCAGGCCCAGAACGAACAGGTTCTGCGCCGCCGCGAGATGGAAGCTGAGGCCGCCAAACGCGAACTGGAAACACATTTGCGCAAGGAAATGCAACAGAGCGACGAGGCCGCCCAGGCCAAGGCCAGGCAGCGTGAACAGGACTTGTCCACCCAGTTCGCCGCCCAGGTGGAGTCCCGCCTGGCCGCCGCCCAGCAGCAGTGGGAGGCGGAGGCGGAGAAGCGAATGCGCGCCGCCGTCGAACCCTTGAATGAAGTGCTGGCTCGCACTGAGCGGGAGCGCGATGCCGCTGTCGGCCAGGTCCAGGGTCTGGAGGAAAAATTGAACGAGGCCTCCTCGTTCCTCAGTGGCTGGAAGAACGGGAAGGTTCTGGTCACCGCCACTCGCTAATAAGCCGGGGAAGTGAAGTAAGAAACCACGGGCGATGAGCCCGTGGTTTCTTCGTTTCATGGGGCTTGGACTGGCAGCAGGCCGCTGCGCCGGAGCATCTCCGGCTCCCTTTGCCGCTTGCTCCCCGGCCTCGCCGTTGACAGTCTCGTCTGGCACCCAGGGGACTTCAGAATCCGGGTTGGTCCGCGTCATCCGTGGTTCAACGGCCCGCCGGGAGCAATCATGCTTCGTTGGCGCATCGCCATTCTGATCAGCGCCGCCATCGCGATCAGTTATCTCGATCGCCAGACGCTGCCCGTCGCCATTGGCGCCATTCGCGATGATATTCCCATCTCCAACCAGGTGAAGGCGTTTCTCGACTCAGCCTTCCTCGTCACTTACGGGCTGATGTATCTCGGTGGCGGGCGTCTCATGGATGTGCTTGGCACCCGCCGCGGCTTCACCGTCATCATGATCTTCTGGTCGCTGGCCTGCGCCAGTCACGGTTTCGCCGCCAACGTCGTCATGCTGGCCGCGAGCCGATTGCTCCTCGGCGTCGGCGAGGGTGGCGGGTTTCCGGCCGCCACCCGCGCCATCGCGGAATGGTTCCCGATCAAGGAACGTTCCATGGCCATGGGTCTCATCAACGGCGGCACGGCCGTCGGCGCCGTGCTGGCGCCGCCGTTGATCTCGTCGGTGATTCTCCATGTTCACTGGTGGCAATATTCCTCGTGGCGCTGGGTCTTTTTTATCACCGGCGCGGCCGGGTTGCTCTGGACCGTGTGGTGGGTGGTGAGCTATTTCCCGCCCGGCCAGCATCGTGGATTGACCGGGCGCGAGCGCGCGATCATTCCGCCGCCCGAACCGGCCGGCCCTGTGGCGACGATTCCCTTGCGTGAACTGCTGCGTTTTCGCGAGACGTGGGCCATCATGCTCGTCAAGTTCCTCAGCGATGCCACCTGGTACTTTTATCTGTTCTGGCTCCCGAAGTATCTGCTCGACGCGCGCGGCTTCGACATCCGGAAAGTTGGCCATGTGGCATGGATTCCCTACGCGGCCGCGGGCGTGGGATGCCTCGTCGGCGGCGGCCTGTCGAGTCTGCTCCTCCATCGCGGACATTCCTTGAACTTGGCCCGCAAGCTCCCGATGGGGCTGGCCGTGTCCGTCATGCCTTGTGTGGTGCTCGTGCCGCACGTCTCCGTGCCGTGGTGCATCGCGCTCTTCAGCCTCGCGTTTCTCGGGCACCAATGGTGGTCTACGATGGTGATGGTTTTGCCCACGGATCTTTTTCCGAAGCGGGCCGTGGGCACGGTCGCCGGGTTGGTCGGGCTGGGTGGCGCCATGGGCGGCGTCGTCCTGGGCCAGGTCGCCGGGTATCTCCTCGATCACGGATTCAGCTATGCGCCCGTCCTGGCCATCGCAGGATCGCTCCACATCATCGCCTTCCTGATCCTTTTGCTGTTTGTCTGTTTGCAGCAACCATTGTCGTTCCCTTCGTCCGGCCGCGTATGAAGCTGTCAGGAAAAATCTGGTTGGCCGTGATTGCTTTGCTCGTGCTGTTGGCGTTGGCGGTGTGGGTGGCCACCGTGGATCATGAATCCGTGACGATGATGGGCGGGGCCGTCGTCACTCTGCAAAAGGTGACGCGGGGCCGGGAACACCGGTTCGTTTACGGTTCTCCCTGGCAGAAACTCCGGGCGCGTCTTCCGGAGAAACTATTCGGAAAATCCGGCGCTCTGGTGCTCACGCATCGAACCACCAACGACGGCGTCGTCGTGTGGCTGGTGTGGAAGGGAAAGCCTGACACGCTGATGCGCGAGGTTCCCCGCTACGTGGTGGTCAACGAGCGGGATGAGCGGGTGATGATTGTTGGTTCGGCCGGATTGCAGCGTCCGGATAATGAGACCTTGATCGATGGCCGGGAACTGGTGCTGCCGCGGAACAGCCAGGCGATTCTTCTGCGGCTTTATGAATCGGATCAGAATTCCCGCCCGGTGTGCGTCGGTGAATTCAAGTTGCAGAATCCGGTTCGCGCCGACGCCCCTGCCTGGAAGCCCGAATCGCTGCCCATCACCCGGGAAGATGCGGGGGTTAGGTTCACGTTGGTGCAATTCACGGCGGAGAATGTGGTCAGACCGGAACGGGGCATGGTCTCGGCCCAGAACGCTTTGACCTTCCAGGTTTACGAACAGGGCGAGCGCACCACCAACTGGCAATTGCGGACCATCCATGCGTCGGACGCTCTCGGTAATCACAATTTCTACGGTGCGTCTTCGTATGTCCTCCGCAACGGGGACGAAACGTGGCCCGGCCCGTGGCTGCTGTGGCCGGACGAGCCGGCGTGGAAGTTGCGCCTGGAATTTGCGCGCCGCGGCGGATTCGCTCCGGATGAACTGTGGCAGCTACACGGCATTCCTGTGCCGGGCGGCAATTCCTACACGCCGACAACATTTCAGACCAATCTCCAGGGTGTGAGCCTGGCCGTGCGCGGCATCAGCGATGCCCGGGGTTTCCTGCCCGATGGCTCGATGAGTGTGAACGCCACCTCGAACGTGTTGGATCTGACGTGGACACCGGCGCCGCCCGGACTCCAGGTTTCATTGTTGGAAGTGAAGGATGACCATGGGCAGAGAGTTCAGGTGAAAGGCTCCGTGGGAGGAGATCACGGTGCCGTCGGCTACGGTCTGGACCTCGCCGATCGTGTTCAGTCGGTGACCGCGCTCGTCGCCGTGCGCCGGAGCCGCTTCGTCGAGATGCTGGTCAAACCCGAACTGCTGGCCACCAATCAGCCCGCCATTACCAAACCGAGATGAGCTGAAATTCCGAAGGAACTAAAGCTGCACGACATCCCGATTCGCCGCCCGGAACTGCCCCTGAAGAAATCCCCGGGCCCTTCAGTCCGACCCTCATGATCAAACGCCGCCACTTTTTTAAAACCGCCGCCACGGCTGCCTTCGGTTTTCAATTCGTTCCGCGCCACGTCCTGGGCCAGGGCCAGACGCCGCCCAGCGGGAAGCTCAACATCGCCGGCATCGGTGTGGGAGGGCAGGGCGGGGGCGTGCTCAATGATCTCAAGGGCGAGAACATCGTCGCCATGTGCGACGTGGACTGGCGCAACGCCGCTCACACCGCCAAAGCCTTCCCCAATGCCGAACGCTTCGCCGACTACCGCGTGATGCTGGAAAAGCGCAAGGACATCGAGGCCGTGATGATCGCCACGCCCGACCACATGCACGCGCCCATCACTCTGGCCGCGTTGCGCGCAGGCAAGCATGTCTATGTCGAGAAACCGATGGCCCACTCCATCGAGGAGGCCCGGATCATGACCCGCGTGGCGAAGGAGACCGGCTTGGTCACGCAAATGGGCAACAACGGGCATGCCGGCGAAGGGTTGCGCCTGACGCGCGAGTGGATTCAGGCCGGCGCCATCGGCACCGTCAAGGAAGTGCATTGCTGGAGCGATCGCCCGGGCAAGTTCTGGAAGCAGGCCGTCGAACGCCCCACCGACACGCCGCCCGTGCCGGCGGAATGCGACTGGGATCTCTGGCTCGGGGCGGCGCCGCTGCGCCCTTATCATCCCACCTACCACCCGCGCGCCTGGCGGGGTTGGTTTGATTTCGGCACCGGCGCGCTGGGAGACATGGCGGTGCACAACATCGATCCCGCCTTTTACGCGCTCGACCTCGACGCGCCCGTCGCCACGGAAAGCCAGAGCAGTCCGATCCAAAAGGAGTCGTATCCAGCCTGGCAGATTCTGTCCTTCGAGTTTGCCGCCAAAGGCAGCCGTCCCGCGCTGAAGGCCTACTGGTATGACGGCGGAAAAATGCCGCCCAAACCGGCGGACGTGGGCGATGAGATGGATCTGGGCGACAACGGCATTTATTTCGTCGGCGAGAAGGGCACCATGGTCTGCGGCGGCTGGTCCGGCGCCCCGAAACTTTTTCCGGAAAAACGGCGCCAGGAGTTTGTGCGTCCGCCCAAAACCTTGCCCCGCTCGCCGGGGCATCGCGTGGAATGGGTGCAGGCCTGCAAAGCAAAAAAACCCGAAGACGCCAAAGCCGGCTTCGCCTACTCCGGCCCTTTCACCGAGGCGTTGCTGGTGGGCAATCTGGCCACGCGCCTGCAAAAGCGCATCGAGTGGGACTCCGCCGCCATGCGGGCGAAGAATGCGCCCGAGGCCGACGCTTTAATCCGCAAACAGTACCGGAAGGGCTTCGGGTTGAGCTGAATTTGCATCCGCCGGGATCATCACCCATGTTGCCGGGACATTGGTATGAACAATAACTTTCAACTGGTGGACCTGGCCGACCGCAACGAGCTCGACAACGATTCATTCCCGGCCAACGACAACTCACGCCCTGCGTCCAACGACGACGGCGCCCTCCTCGACGCCTACTCTCGCGCCGTGATGCGCTCGGTCGAAACCGTGGCTCCGTCCGTCGTGCGAATCGAAATCACGAAGGAGGAACCCACTCCCCGCGGACCGCGCGAGCGGTCGGGTGGCGGCTCCGGCTTCATCATCAGCCCGGACGGGTTGGTGCTCACCAACAGCCATGTGGTTCACGGCGCTAAAACCATGGGTGTGCTGTTGTCTGACGGCCGGCACCCGGACGCAGTCCTGGTCGGCGAAGATCCCGAATCCGACCTGGCCGTGCTGCGGGTCTATGCGCCCAACCTCTCCCCGGCGAAGTTCGCCGACTCGTCCCGGCTCCGCGTCGGGCAGTTGGCCATCGCCATCGGCAGCCCCTACGGCTTTGAGGCCTCCGTCACCGCGGGTGTCGTGAGCGCGCTGGGTCGTTCCCTGCGCTCCCAGGGCAACCGGCTCATGGACGACATCATCCAGACCGACGCCGCGTTGAACCCGGGCAATTCCGGCGGGCCACTCGTCAACTCGAGCGGCGAAGTCATCGGCGTGAACACGGCCGTGATTCTGCCCGCGCAGGGCCTCTGCTTCGCCATTGCCAGCAACACCGCCCAGTTCATCACCGGCTGGCTGGTCAAGGAAGGCCGTGTGCGGCGCAGCTACGTGGGCATCGCCGGCCAGACCACGCCCATTCATGCCCGTGTGCGCCGGCATTATCGCTTGAATCAGGATCGGGGAGTGCTGGTCGCCGGGGTCGAACCCGGCAGCCCCGCGCGCCTCGCCGGTTTGCGCGTGGGCGACATCATCATTGCCTTCAAGGGTGAGCCCATGACCGGGATTGACGAGATGCTCCGGCGCTTGGTCGGCGCCGAGATCGGCCTCCCTTCCACCCTCACCGTGCTTCGGCAGACGGAAAAGCTCGACCTGCGCATCGTCCCGCAGGAGTTGCTCCGTGGCGAATCGCGGGATAATTAAGGGCAAGCCCCGCCGACAATAACGCCGTCCATGCGCGTCCACGTGCATCCACGTGCGTCCATGTGCATTCCCTGCTCGCGCCGGTCGATTCCATCAATGGCGGGAGCAGTCGCTTGGCGCGCCCGGTCCAGACGGTTTTCCTTGGCCGCTTCCTTCTCCGCGTCCGCCCACCTGTGAAAAACTTTTTTTCGATTCTCTGAAAGATCGGCCCTGGTCATCCGTATTGCTTGTGTGAGCACCCATTTTATCCGCATCGCACTTGCCGGGGTTGGCGACTGGCCTTCGGTGGCTGTCCAAGTGCGTTTCAGGCCATTCTTCAGTTGTCCCAAACCTGCGAGCCGAGTTTTCAGTTGAGAAGACAAACCACACCACTACGCACCCCATTATGCAAACAACCCTGTTCCCGCGAGCTTATGCGCTCGCCATCCTGTCGGTCAGTTTCCTGACATCATGCAGTGCCCCAGTCCAACCGGAACAACCACCGCAACCACAACCATCCACACCCGCCGCCGCCGGGACTGCGCCTCTCGACGTGAATGATATTTCCTTTCTCTGGCCAGTACCGAAGACCAAGGCGGACGCGGACGCGCTGATCTCACTGGCGGATGAGGCATCCGACGGGCCGATCGTGCCGTCCGCGATTTTCAAAGCGTTGATCGAGACGGCCAAGACTGTGGCCGTCGATGGAACTGCCATCAGTTTTCCGGCCGGGCCGTTTGACGATCCGAAAACCTGGAAGGTGGCTGGGATCCGGGTGAACCCCACGGCGCTGGGATCGAACCCGAAGGCGTTGGCCCTGGCCGAGGTGCCGGGCATCCCGCTCATCGTGCAACCAGTGACAGTAAGCGGGGACGTGGCGCTGCCGCACGACATAACGGCGCATGTGGTCTTCAATTACATCCAGCCGGGGACGCCGCCGCAGCAAGCTGCGCCAAACAAGGCGGCCTTTGGGGCCATCGTGCAGGATCTGCGCGCGCTAAAAAAGAGCCTGGCGCTGTCGGCTCCCCCCGGTGGCGCGCCGCTGCAGGTGCATCCGGGCTTTTCCCCGGACCCGAAACCGCTGACGGGCAAACTGCGGGAACTGTTGAAGAAGCGCCTCGCCTCCAGCCAGCTCGACCGTAGGCAAACCGCGGCGATTTCGTTCATGGGCATCCCGGGTGGGTTTGAGCCATGGATCTTTTTCAAGGTGGAAGTGGACTCCGCGACGGGTGCCCTGACGAGAAAGCCGGTCAGCGGGGTCTTCGATCCGGCCAGGCCGGAGAGTCAGATGATTTCCTTTAAGCCGGACACAAATGGGAAGGTGATTCCCGCGCCGCAACCGCCGAAGACGGTGACGGATGTGAACACGGCCAGGCTCTTCCCCACCCTGGAGGCGGCGAAATTCGACGATCTTCTTTTCCCGGACGCGACGGATGCAGTCTTGCAGCACTTCAAGCTGCGGGATACGGCGGATATCGTGGCCAATCCACAGATGACGACAACCCTCACGACCGACTGCGTGAGCTGCCACACCGAGAGCACGCGCCGGAGCGCGATGGGGAATGTAACGTCACAGCCGGGCACAGCGTTCAAACTGGCGGCGGGTATCTCCGGAGTTGCCCCGGAGGTTTTGCCGAAGAATCGCTGGAATCTGCGGAACTTCGGGTGGGGACTAAATTTCCAAGGTGCACCGGTCAAGGCGGAGCACTTTCAGCCCACCGTCTCGCAGCGGGCGGCGAATGAGGCGGCGGAATCCGCTGATTTCATCAACAAGAACTATCCGCCTCAATAACTCACCACTTGTGTGCGTTTAACTTGACTCGCTAACCACCACGCTTATGTCCGATCCCCGCTACAGCAAACACAAGTCGCTGCCAACCCGTTTCCTCGAGGGCGTGGTTGTGTGTTCGTTCCACTTGGTGAACCGGTTCCGTCCATGGCACAAACTCGGAAAATGGATCGGATTGGGCAATTTGCTCGCCTTGCGCATTGAACTCCGCAAGCACAACCTTCACGACACGGACGGAGACTTGACCCAGCCCAAGCCCGGCTGCCCCTTCCACTCTGGACCGAACGGCACCCGCAAGCGCACGGAAGAAGGCACGCACAATGACCTCTCGAATCCGGCCATGGGCTGTAGATTCTCCCGCTTGGGCCGGAATATGCGGACCAAGGTGCCCATCGCCCAGGAAAAGGAGCTGATGACTCCCAATCCATTCGAGATCAGCGAGAAGCTCCTGCGGCGTACCAAATTTCAGCCGGCAACAGGGCTAAACCTCCTCGCGGCGGCGTGGATCCAGTTCCAGGTGCATGACTGGTTTGGACACGAGAATAAAGAACTTACGAAGAACGATGATGACGAGGCGAACCAGGACAAGAAGCTGGAGTTGAAATGGCAGGACGGCGGAACCACCCGCGAGATGGTCATTCCCAAGACCAAACCCGACCCAGACAACTGGCCGGACGATCCTGACAGCAAGACAGATCCCAAGGCAAAACTAAGTTCTCCGCTCAACGCCCGCTACCCTGCCTATCGCAATAAAGATCCGCAGTGGTGGGATGCGTCCCAAATCTACGGTGAGAGCATGCAAGAGACTTTGCGTCTGCGGACTAACCCATGCCTGAGAACTAACCCGTCCCGCACTTTGGAACCGCATGGCAGGCTCTACCTTGATGACGATAGCCTTCTCCCAGCTGATCCAGTCACGGGCATCGCGCTCAGCGGCTTTACGGACAACTGGTGGCTCGGTCTTGAAATCCTGCACACTCTGTTTGCCAGGGAGCACAACGCGATCTGCGATAAGCTCAAGGCCTGCGAGCCCCACCTCAGCGACCAGGAAACATTTGAGACCGCCCGCCTCATCAATTGCGCCATCATGGCCAAGATTCACAGCGTGGAATGGACGCCTGGCATCCTCGGGCACCCATCGATCCAGCCAGCGCTCGATGCAAACTGGATGGGCTTGGTCGGGCACTTCTTCGGGGAAAAAACAGCCCGCAAGATGGCGCCATGGATACCTGTCCTAAAGGATGTTTTCACCGGCGTCCCCATGTCCGAGGCGGATCATCACGGCGCACCCTATTCGCTCACGGAGGAGTTCAATGCCGTGTATCGGCTGCACCCGCTGATCCCGGACGTCGTCGAGGTGAAGCGCTGTGGGAAGCAGGAGTCGATCAAGACCTACAAGATGCTCGACATCGCCTTCAGCAAGGCCCGCACACCGATCCTGTGTGGCGCGAGCATGGCGGATGTCATCTGGAGCTTCGGCATCTCAAATCCAGGGGCAATCGTTCCGCAGAATTTCCCTGACTTCCTGCGCGACCTTGAACTTCCTGAGGACAAATCTCAAGGCCCGTCCCAGGGACGCAAACAGAAAATGGACCTCGCAGCCGTGGACATCATTCGCGACCGTGAGCGGGGAGTGCCGCGTTATTGCGAGTTCCGCCGGCAACTCCGCATGCCCGTGCCGGAAACGTGGGCCGAGTTGGCTGGCTGCCGTCCGGATCTCGAGAATGAACTTCGCCGCATCTACAACAATGATTTGGAAGCGGTGGATGCCATGGTGGGGATGTTCTTCGAGAAGGTGCCGCAAGGCTTCGGGTTCAGCGACACGGCGTTCCGTATCTTCATCCTGATGGCCTCCCGTCGGTTGAAAAGCGATCGTTATTTCACGGATGATTACACGGAGGAGTTTTACACAAAAACCGGTTTGGAATGGATTGCCGAAACCGGGATGAAAGAGGTGATCCTTCGACACCACCAGGAGCTCGAGTTTGCCTTCAAGCCGGGAGCCAATCCATTCGCGCCCTGGCCAACGTCGGCTTAACCATTAGCGGCACAATCCACATGGTAATCTTCAACCCCCTGTAGAGCCATGAGTGACATCATCAAACACATCTCCGGAACCTACAAGGCGCTTCGCTTGTTGCTGGTCCTGGTCGGATTCTCACTTCCATTTGTTCTGATCATTGGCGGCCGGATAAAAGCCGGCATCCCATTGGCGACCCACTCCATGAGTGCGTATTACCATCTCAGCGCCGCGCCTTCCGTGGCCGCCAACGGAGATTACGACTACACCGGCATTCCCACGAATCTCGGCGCCATGCGTGACTGGTTTGTCGGATCTCTTTTTGCCGTCGGCATCTTGCTCATCGCCTACAAAGGCGTCAGGCCTGTGGAAGACTGGGCGTTAAACATCGCGGGAATCATGGCTTGGGGAGTCGCCCTGTGCCCGATGGACTGGCCCATTATATCGAAAAAGGCGCCCTTCTCGTTGGGGCGAATCTGGTCCAGCATGTCTCTTCACGGATTCTTCGCCGCGGTCCTGTTTCTCTGCATCGCCTATGTCTGCATCTTCCGCGCGTGGGATACCGTCACCGCAGAGTTGATGCCTGCCCCGGCGAAACGTAAACGATACAAATTGACGTATCAGGTGCTCGGCTGGCTGATGGCTTTATCTCCGTTTTGCGCCTGGGCATTCACCATGGGGTCCCCAAACCACGTGACGTTCTGGATCGAAGCTTTCGGGGTCTGGACCTTCGCCGCCTATTGGTTCGTCAAGAGTCGGGAACTGGCGGAGATCAAATTCGATGAACAGGCGATGCGCGGCGAAATCCACGTCCCCAAACTAAAGTCGAAGATGGATTTGCTGCGGCAGGTTCCAGTGGCAAAAAGAGGTGCTTCCTGAATGCGTCTGCGCATCTTTTCGGTGGTGCTCTGGGTTGGAATGCTCCTTCCACACGGTGGGTTTGCCTCTGCCGGTTCCTTCTCCGCGTCCGCTCACCTGTGAACAATTTTTTTCGATTCTCTGAAAGATCGGCCCTGGTCATCCGTATTGCTTGTGTGAGCACTCATTCTGTCCGCATCGCATTCGCCCGGGCTGGCGACTGGCCTTCGGTGGCTGTCCAGGAGCGTTTCAGGTCATTGCCTCACCAGTAAAACCGCACAGAAACATCACCAAAACCAGGAACCGGACCGTAAGAACAAAAACCACACCAAGAAAGCAGCAACCCTATGCTCAACGATCAAGAACTGCATAAGATGATGACCAGTAAGCGCACCGTGAGCCAGGCCGTGGCCGGCGACGAGGCGCTCGGGGAACTCGCCAGCCTCCCTGGCGCTTGGAGCAATCGACCCCGTCTCGAAGGCCGCGGCTGGAATATGATCGCCCTGCCTTTTAAGGGCAATGCCCCCTTCCACTACCGTCTGTTGCTGAACCAATATAATGAGGAACTCATCTTTTCCACTGTGGACAAGAACGTCCCCAACCGCGGGATCACGAATGGCGGGGGAAACACATCCGAGGGCGATCAGTTCCTCGCCGCGCTCCAATACATCCAGCATATCACCCAGATGGCGACGGAGGACTTTCCCGTCAGCGGTCTCGTCGCGGAAGTACCCAGTGCCATCCACCACGAACCAGGTCTCTGGCTGAACCTCGCCAACAAATTCGACGGTAACGACCTTGTCCGAATGGCCACCATCCCGCATGGTGACTCGGTCCTCGCGCTGGGCAAGGCCAAGCCATGGGTTAACGGAGCACCTGTCATCCCGGTTATCAGTGGGTTGCCCATCGGCGAATCCCCCGTCCCGGACATCAATCAGCCGTATTTTGCGCCTTACAAGCACTTCACCAATCCGCTCTTCAAGAATCTTTTTAATCCCGTCACGCCCAACGCCCTTCTCAGCGCCGCCAATCAGGGTGTGAACATCGTCCGGTCGCGGGAAATTCATGTGGATACCAGGACCCTCACCGGCGGCATCGTGAACATCCCGTTCATCACCAGGCAGGCGAATGCCACCGAGATGCAGTTCACCATGTGGCTTCAGGAACTCGCCGAAAAGGATGGCGCTGGCAAACCCAAGCTCCGCCTGCAATATTCGCAGATCGTGTTCCTTGAGTTCTTCCCGCGCCGCGATGGCCAGCCCGGCCTCATTCGCTGGCCCCATGTCAGCATCAATACGTTGGAGAAAACTGTCTAGAATCCGGGGCGCGAATCAAAGCGATCTTCTCGCATCAATTGGCACCAGCATTTTATGTTCAATTACAAGGATCCGGGTGGCGCGTTGAAACCCGCCAAGGTGTTGGCGGTCTATCGGCAGTTCCTCCATGAACAGTACCGCGCTCATGCAAAGAATCCAAATTCGGCCTTCACCTTCCTCGAGGCATTTCTAGAAGTGTCTCCAGGGAAGGCACAGGAAGCGGCGGTCCGTTGGTCTGCTTTCCCGATTACGGCTACGGGCACCAACGCAGAGATCGATGCGCAACGCTTTAAATTTCAGGATGAGTATGTGGAATGGCAGGTGGAGCGGGCGGGTGGCAAGGTGAAGCGGATTACGTTCACCACGGAATTCCTTGAATACTATCAATCTCTTGCCTCCGTTGGTCTGCCCGAATTAATCGATGGGATTAAGTCAGTAATCCCGACGGCAAACCCGCAGGCGGCCGAATTGTTCGGCCCCGGCTTCGATCTCGCCGCATCTTCTGCCGAGAGCCGTTCTGCTGCGTTCCGCCAGTTTGCGCAAAATAACCCGTGGAACAACGGCACCAAAGGCATCCTTTGTCTGGCCCAGCAGTTCAATACTCTGGGCGCATTGTTCAATCTGACGGGGCCGGCCGCAGTTGTAAATCTATCCGTCCCAGCCGGGGCGATTTGCGGCACGCTTGGAAATTTTTGCGGTTCAAACCGGAATTCGGATCCATCCATTGCCACGGCGGTACAGAATCTGGCCCGCGCCAGTCGCGATTTAACCCTTAGGGATCCCGTCGGCATCGAAATTCTCAATCTTGGCGGGATTTGGAAAAGGAATGCCGCGCAATTCGACATTAATGATCCCGCGCAGAATGGCGGGTTGTGGACCATCTCTCGCAATGGACGTCGCGGAGTCATGGAGAACGCAACCGGCCTCACGGTGGATGGCGACCCGATTACTTCCGGGGCTCAAATTGCCAATCGCCTGCAAGCTCAGGCCCGGGTGGTTTCGGCGTTGGAGACGGATATGCCTGAGTGGTCTCGCGTGGGCCAGGAGGATTCAATCCGACTCAATCAGGTCGCAATGGCGCCGGGAGGGATGGGCTAATGAACATCCGAATCGCAATGGGTGCCATCATGGCTTCGGTTCTCTTTTCAGTGTCCGCGCCAGGACAGGCGATTAGGAAGCAGGCTCGCGATGGCGCCCCTCAGGAAGTGATGACTGCTGCAGAGTTGGCTGCGCTGGGCGATCCGCTTTTCAAGCTGGTCCTGAAGGACAAGCCAGACGAGGTCCGCTTTGACGAAGTCGTCCGCTTGTTGAAAGGGGCGAATGGGACGGAACAGTTCTTCGTCGTGGACGAAAAGATTATCGATCCCTCCCTGGGACAAAGCCGGCGGGCGGTCGTTGGATTCAGAGGGAGCAATCAGCAGATGGTGCTGAATCCCAACATCATGCTGAGCGTCCTTTTCGACGCAAACGCAGTCCAGCCGGGATTCATGGAGGCCTGGGGGTGGGATGACGGAAGAAGCCGCTATAACTACTACCGCCTGGATAACGATGGCGGAACCGTCAGTTGGAAATTTCGCGGGACGAGCATTGATGCCGATACTTTGACCGGCACGCAACGTGCCAGGACGTGCATGGAGTGCCATCGAAACGGCGGACCGGTGATGAAGGAGTTGCCTTTTCCCTGGAACAATTGGAACTCATTCCGCTCCCATGCGGATTATCTGACGCCAGTGGGAGCCAATCATTGGCCGATCGCCGGAGGTGCTCATTTGGAAACGCTGGCTGGCGCGGAGGATTTGGAAAGGGATTTCATTCTGCCGGCTTTGCGCCAGTTCAATGGCCGGCGCATCGAAAAACTGATCAAAAGAACACCGACCGGCGATGCCGTTGTCACGGCCGGCAAGCAGGAATTGACCGATGGAAAGCGTGCGTTGCGCCCGTTGTTTGAAACGACGGAATACAACGTTACCAGTAGTGACACTTTTTCCGGTCTTCATCCTTTTCCCTCGCAGTCATCCGGGCCTTCGGTTGATGTAAAAGTTCCCGACACCTTCTTCCTGAATGCCAATCTGTTGGCTGGCGGCGGGGCTTTCCAATATAATGGGCTCAATGTGACCAAGGCGCGCGATTTCGGCGCGCTCTTATTGCTGAAGCCGAATGAGTACAAGCAGTTGGTCGTCGATTCCAAAATCAAGCTGGGCGGCAAGTCCGGGGACAGTAGTTTTGCGTGGTTTGTCCCAGAGGCGAGTCACTCTGACAATCATATGGTGGACCTCCTTGTCCAGCGAGGGGAAATCACCAGCCAGTTTGCCGCGGCGGTGTTGGCGGTGGATTTGGAAACTCCGGTCTTTTCGGCCAGGCGGGCGAGCCTGCTCAGGTTTGTTCCCGACACGTTTCGCTTCAAGCCCATAGTCAATGCGGGAGTTCCTGCATCGCACCCCGACGATCTTACGAAGGCCGTGATTGCCGCGCTGGAGGTGGCTTCACCGGCGGTGGGGTCACCGGAGGCTGATTTGCTCGCGCTGTTGCAGAGTTCCGACCCAGTAAAGATATTGAAACAAAGAGTTCAGGATTACCTTGCCCGCGAACAGGCGGCCTTGGCGAACCCGGACATGCGCCAGGCGGAATTAAAACGTCTGTTCGGCATTCTGATTGCACGCAGGCGTGAGGCCTTGAGCAACCCGGCGTTCTCGCGGTTGAACGAGACGGGCAATCTTCTCTTCGCGGTCCCGTAGAATCTCGAAGATTTTCATTAACTTAAATACACAACACTACCTATGCCACTCATCGATGATGTAAAAGCTGTTTGCGACCGCCTGGCCCCGCTGGGCTGGCGCAACCTTCTCCTCGCAGCCACCGGACAGCAGCTCGATATAAAAAAGCCGACGACTGCTGCGCTGAAAACAGAACTGACCAAAACTCTGACGGCAGTTAACCGTACCCTTCCCGGCTTTGCCGATTTTGCCTTAACCGGGACCAGGGCGATTGCGGCGGGTTCCCCCGCGAACAGTCTGCTCTACCACGCCCTCGCTTCTCCCAGTGTTACATCGGGCATCACCAGCTTTCCCACCTTGAAAGAAATCGACACCATCGAGAATTTTGTTTTCGGCGTCACCCCGCCCACACTGGCCAGTCTGAAGACGCGGGCGGGGCTGGCGGCAGGAAATAAATTTTCGGTCGTGCTGTTTGCCTATGAATATCGTCCGGCGCGGGACACCTGCACCAGGCGCCAGGCCGACATGGTATTCTCGCGAACGGGCGTTTCGCGGGTGGGGACTCGCGGCGCACGATACGCCCCCGCGAACCGGGGATTTCTCCCTCGAGTCGATGATGACCCCTTTTCCTTTCGCGTGTGTCCGGCCAGGTTCGCCGCGTTTCTAGCGGTCAAAAAGAAGGGGAACGCGGCCACCATCATGCGTGGCAAAGCGGCAGACAACGCGCTCGATTTCTGGGTTCCCGTCCACAAGCTGTTCAACGGAACGGAGTGTCTTGCCGGCTTAAATCTGGTGATAAATTTTTCCGCCTTCCACTATAACGACAAGATTCGCCGGACGCGGTCGGTAACGCTCGGCCTCACGGCGGTGCCAGCTTCCGCACCATTTCAATTCTCGACTGGAATCGCAGAACTTTCAGCTGATCCGGACCTGCTGGCAGGAACGGTTTTGCCGGTACCGCATTCACGTTTGGTCGAAGCGGCGAGCGTAGGGGGGCAGTTGGTGACTTTCAAAGTTCCCAAGGGTCAAAAAGGTTTTGCAGCCTTGGAGCCCGGAGCGGCTCAAGCGGTTGATGGTTCGGAAATCCGGCCCGCCCCCGCGTATGTCCACGCCCGTTCGGAAGTCCGCAACGGTGTGGTGATTGATTTGAACAACGACCCCCTCCGTCCCGACGTGAATGCCACGGTTTCCAAGGGCGGTTATCAGGCACTGCACTATGTGGATTTCACGGGTGAAGGCCAGATTGACGTGAGCATCCCCGCTCTGGCCGGGAAACCCGAAGTAGCGGCTGCCACGGTGCCATGCTACTCGCTCGTTGCAGCCCCGGATTTTTTCCCATCCGCCGGACAGCGGGAAGTTTTTGAATCGGTTCCGGCCAATTTCTGGGGGGTAGACCCAGTCCCGCTCTGCGACACACGGCTGCCCGCCAATCTACAGATGCCGGGAAACAAATTCAGCGCGACGGATAAAACAATAACAGCGATTGTCGCCTTATTGGGCGCACCGCCCGTCAGCACGACCATTCCACAATCATTCGACGCCGATCGTCACTCGGCCTTGCCCGACGACTGCGCGGGTGTTTTCGCCCCCGGGTGGGATGTCAGCACGGACCAAAAACTCGTCGCGGGAGTGAAAGTGCAGCATCTGGCTGCCTATGGGTTGGGAAGCCCCTTTCCCGAGGATTCCAAACTATGTGCCGCGCTCAGCACCTTCTGGCCGGCGGCCGCACCGGACGCTTCCAGGTCAATGTCGCCAAATTCCGGGAACGCTGGATTGCGCGCCACTGTTGCCCCGCTGACCGATGAAGAAATCGGACAATCTGGATCTCTTCCTTGGGATGGCGTCGTTGGTCCCAAAGTAAGCACGTTTGGCGGGGTTGAATTCCTCGATTGTGAGAAATTCTTGCATGTGGATTACGTCAAGAATGCGGTGGAGGGTCGTTTCTCGCCCAGATTAACCACCCAGGTGTCGAGCGCCGAATACACGCAGCGCATGCAGGCCATCGCGCGCATCTATGCCATACTCGGAGGCAATCGGAACCTGCGCTTTGTGGTTTCGTTCCGCAAAGTAAGCGCGGGAGATCCTGAGCTGCAAAAGGCTCAGATCGATGGTTCGAGTGTGTTGCCAGGGGATGTATACCGCATCGATCTGATTCAAGGCGGGTCGGCTACTGAGCAACCACATCCCTCGGACTTCCGTCGCAGTTTGCTGCCGATTCAGGACCGCCAGTTCTTTTTTACCGCGCCGCAGACTGGTGCAACCTTACGTCGTCGCGCAAATCAGACGGTGTGGTCCCGGGTATGATGGATCTGATCATCATCGGAGCTGGGCCGGCCGGTTGTGCCGCGGCGATCTCGGCTCGTAATTATGGTCTCCCGGTGGCGCTCATACAGTGCCGCCGGCCCAATGGGCTTTTACCGGGTGAGACCTTGCACCCAGGGGTTGAGCCAATCCTTCGTCAGCTTGGCGTATGGGAAGAGGTCGAGAAGTGTGCTTTTCATCGCCATGCTGGATTGTGGCGTGTCGCTCCTGGCGGGGATCGAAAGTTCGAAGCTTATGGCGATGATTCCAACGGGGCCTGGCGGGGCCTGCAAGTTGATCGCACCAGGATTCACCGAATACTCCAGGAAAGGGCTGTGAGTATTGGTGTGAATTGGACCGAAGTTTCCGCGCTCACCAGCGCCCGGCGGAATGATCAAGGGTGGACGCTCACCACGGCCGAAGGACACCAATTCAAGGCACCTTATGTCATGGATTCAACGGGCCGCCGGGCCTGGCTTGCTTCGCAGCTTCGATTGCAGCCCGAGCGTCATGGTGTGACTCAAAAGGTGCGATTCGGCTGGCAGACAGCTGTTGCAGACTCAACCGACGGCAATCCGGAGTTCCGTTTGCAGCCCAATGGGTGGGATTGGATCGCACCGATTGGAGAGGGCAGGAAGGCATGGGTCAGCCTGCGGCGGGGAGATCATCTGCCCGGGCTCGACGTTACTCCGCGCATTCACCGGGAATGCGCGGGCCAAAACTGGTTTCTACTTGGAGATGCGGCGTGTTTGACCACCCCTGCTTCAGGTAATGGAGTCCTGCGGGCGATGATGTCCGGAATCTACGCCGCTCATTGTCTCCAGGCCGTCTGTGAAGGCTCCTCTTCACCCCGGCAGGGTGCGGATGCTTACTGTTCATGGATGAACCAGTTTTGGGAAAGCAGCCTCGCCGGGGCTGAGTTGGTTTGATGCCATGACAACCTCCGTTGTGCCACGCTGTTCAAATGGCTCTTCGCCGAACACAGGCCGAAGGCGTTCCTCCCAGGCTTCAAGCCGCGGACTGGGATGGCGAACCGTATTCGATTACCGAACAGCGATTCTTTTCGATGTCCCGATCGAATTGCCTGGGTGCCGATGGAAAACCGCGCCTTGGGCAATCTTTTCCCCGTAATGAAAACCTAAACCTTAAACCATTCATCCTATGGCTGATAAACCTGAACAATTCTTCAAACAACCCAAACCCACGGCCGGGCCGGCCCGGCTTCCGGGAGGGAACGTCGCCATCTATGAATTGCAACGCCAGGGCAGGCTCGTGACGGTGGCCGTGGAATGTGCGGAAGGCAACAGCAACGTGCCGCAAAACGCCACCTCGGTGAAAGACGTGGTGCGCAAACTCGATCTCGGTGGCGAATTGGACGTCGTGTCGGCCATGGCGGAAACGGTGCTGGAAAAATTGAAGGCGTTGATGCCGGGCGAGATGGAAATTGAATTTGGCATTGAACTGGGAGGGGAAATGGGAATTCCCATGGTCACCAAGGGAGAAGCCAAGGCGAATTTCAAGGTGACGCTCAAGTGGAAGGACCGGACGGAGGCGGAAAAGTGAGCGCAACCGAAGTCGCGGAGGTTTCTCCGCTGAAACGGCTGGAGCGAAAAGACGGGCCGCTGGTGTTGCGCGCCACCGACCAGGAATCGGCGCGGGTGGTGGCGGTGCATCGGGCCGACGGCGTCATCGTGGGCGCAGGATGTCTCGTGGATGGTAAAAAAATCCTGACCTGCCGGCATGTGGTGGCTGCCGCGCTGGCCGCGCCGCCGGCTGATATGCGCGGACAGCGCATCCCGGTAACGCTGGCCGGCGTTTCGGAACAGCCGACGTCGTGGACCACGGTGGTGGACCACGACCACGACGGGCCGGAGAACGATCTGGCGCTGCTGGAAATCGAGGATGAACCGCGGTTGAAGGTTTCGCCGGTGGAATTCGCGAGCCCATTGCGGCACGGCGGCAAGACCTATTCCGTGCTGGGCTTTCCGGGTGGCGACCAGCAGGGCCGAAACGCCACCGGCAGCCTGCATGCCGCGGATGCCAAGGGATTGGTGCAGATGGACCGGGGCGGTTCGCTCTCGGTGCTGGGTGGATTCAGTGGCGCGCCCGTCTGGTCGCCGGAGGTCAATGCCTTCGTGGGTTTGGTGGTCACCGAACTGGCCAAGCACGATGTGTCCTGGTGCATCCCCAGCCGGCGCATCTGTGAATTCTTTCCGGATTTGCGCGTGCGTTTCCGGATTCCTCAAAAGGATCGTCCCGTGATTCATGATTATGAGGCCGACGATCCGAACGTGGATCTGTTCGGCTCTCAGTCCAGCGTGAACGCGCGAAGCTTGAAGGCGTCGATTTTGGAATATGACGATTATTACGACGTGACCGTGGTCTATGAATGCACCGGTTCGGCTCCACGCGGACACTTTGTCACGTTTATCACCTATCCGGATTTCGAGCAGGCCAACCAGGATGCGTACGAGTTGTTCGCCGAGGTGAAGGCGGGCGACGATAAGATCACCTGGCGCGCTGAGACGAACTTTGAGCCGGTGGATTTGTTCACGATTGCCGCCATCGCGGATGGCGGGGAGACGGTCCTGGCGCTGGATTTGACCACGGTAAAACCGCAGCTAAAAAGCAGCCGACGGAGAATCAGCAACCAGCGAAAAGGCTGAAAGCATCGTCCACGTCGTCCATGTGGTCCATGTGATTCCGCATTCCGTCCGCCGTATGCTCCGTAAGAGCCCCCCTTTGCCACTTGCCTGCCTTGCCCGCCGCTGCCAGTGTCCGCAGCACGCCCGCGCGAAAAATAATTCTCCTACGGAAGATTCCGGCCTCAACTTCGAAGCCCAGCACCGCGCGCCGGAAAAACTGATCCCTTTGCACGGCGGCTACCGAAAGTTGAAAAGCTTTCAGGTGGCGCAGCTGGCCTACGATGTCACGGTGCGTTTCTGCGACCGTTACCTCGAGCAGCGCAGCCGCACACGCGATCAAATGGTCCAGGCGGCGCGATCCGGCGTGCAGAACATCGCGGAGGGCAGCCAGGCCAGTGGCACGTCCAGGAAAACCGAACTAAAGCTCACGAATGTGGCCCGGGCCAGCCTCGAAGAACTGCGGCTGGACTATGAGGATTTTTTGCGCCAGCGCGGGCTGGCCCAGTGGCCGCGCGAAGACGCGCGCCGCGCCGAACTCATAGCGGCGCGCCCGGCCACCGCGGATGATTTCGCAGAGTGGGTGCGGGTGGTGCATGATGGACAGGGTAGTAAGGGCAAGGCTGGACCAAAGTCCATTGAGTCCACCAAGTCCACGGTGTCTACATTTCCAGAGATCGCCGCGAACGGAGCACTGGCCCTGCTGGCGGTGGCGTGCAGCCTGCTCAACCGCCAGATCGCCACGCTGGAGAAGAATTTCGTTGCCGAAGGCGGCTTCACCGAGCGCCTCTACCGCGTCCGCAGCCAAAGGAGAAACCGCGGCTGACGTCCGTGTGCGTCCATGTGGTCCATGTCGTCCATGTCCTAGCCGCTGAAACTGTTTGCCGCTGCCGACGTCTCTTGGCACTGTCTGCCCAACGCACCTGGGCACCGCCGCGCTGAATGCACGAACCCGATACATGCCGGAAATTCGTAGTCCCCAAGCTCCAAGCCTCTGGCTGGGAAAAGGAATGTCACAATGAGGCGGTAGCGGCGTAAACAATCATTCAAGTATAAGTATTTATGGCGACAAACACTCCTGATTCATTCCAACAAGCGTTCTGCACAGCAGGCGGCAGACGACTGCGTTTGCTCGCGCCTGATGCCTGCGGCTTTCGGCGGGTCAAGGCTCGCTGTATTTGACGGATCGAGGAACGCGTGAACCGCGCGATGGACAACCTGGTGGCCAAACACAAATTCACCACCGAGCAGATGCAATGGCTCTCGCTCGTCCGTGAGCAGCTCATCGAGAACCTCACTATTGTTGAGGAGGATGATTACAACGCGTCGCTATCGCAAGGGCGCGGTGGATCAGCCAAGGTCAAGCGAGTGTTTGGCGAATTGAATTCGCTCGTAGCGCAATTGAATGAAGCCATTGCTGCCTAAATTGTGAGTCTCCAAATTTCATACGAGCGTCTTAGAAAAACACTTCCCTCTCCACTTGAAACCTCCATTTCTGCATTTCTCGCAGAGTCGGCGGATTTTGCAAAGCTGCATCGATTGATCGACGCGTACGAGGTTGGCCTAAAGCTCCTCGCTGCGGCAAGCGTTCAAAGGTTTTATTCCCTGGGGCTAGAAAAAGAATTTCCGGACGTCGATGTAACGATCCGAGAAACAATCAGCCGAGCTTCAGCGGGACACTGGGTGAAGTATTTGCGGATTTCGTCGCAGCACGTTCGGTCGAAGCCAATAAGCGCAATTGCTACGGAGTTCTGGAAGCCCGAACTGGAGGTCGTCTGTAGTCGCCTTGGTGATCTCAGGAACACCTTTCGAGGCCATGGTGCAACGCTAAGTGACTCCAAGGCTGCGCCTGTTGTAGCGGACCACCTTTCTTATCTTGAAGAGCTGGTCAATCACTACCAACTCTGGTCGGAATTCTCACTTCGTTGGACACAAGGGCCAACTGTCAGCCAGGGTCTCCCTTATAAACTGGAGGACCGCCCGGCCCCAGATTGGCACCCTGAGAGCCCACGAGAGCGGCCCACACTGAATCACGTTCTTCTCTATCACGAAGCAAGCAAAGAATATGTGGACCTCTATCCCCTGATCGTTTTCGAGACAAGCGGCAAGAATCCGGGGCGAATTCTCTTTGTTAACTCCTGGGAGAAGAGGAAGTGTGAGTTTTTGGATTACGCCACAGGCGAACACATCTATCTGGAGAGTCCCCATGAGGTCATTGGCGCCCTGGAGCAGGCCTTTCCGCGTTCCCCTGGCGAGGCCGATAAAGCGCAACCCAACTATTTTACGGACCTCGCCGAATCTGTGACCGTTAACTTCGTCGGCCGAGAACGCGAACTGGAGTATCTTCGAAAGTTTGGTGCAGGGGGTGGGCTTAAGCGTGTGCTGATTGTCCTTGGATCCCCGGGCATAGGGAAGACTTCATTGTTAGCCCAATTTGGAAAAAAGGAGGCTTCACTCAGGCACTTCATCCGCGAAGGCGATGCCGGAACAGCGGAGCCCACCGTGCTTTTTGAGAACCTCGGCGTCCAGCTCGCATCAACCTACAAACTTGAGTGGAAACGCCCACCAACTCTGGCGATACCAGCATACAGGGCAGAGTTTGACCGACTTCTGAAAGAGGCGGCGCAAAAGGCGAATAGCCCAATCGTAGTCCAGATCGATGGATTAGACGAAGGGGAAAGAACTTCCGTGAGCCGTAAACCAGGAAAGGGAGGGGATAGCATCATCAAATGTCTACCTGACCCGGCGTTGGCTCCGGCGAACGTGCAATGGATACTTTCAGCGCGTCCCGAAGTACTAGCAGGCCCCGACTTCGCGGCAAAATTTCAAACCGACAAAGCCGAACACTTAACGCTGCATGGCCTACGTGCGGACGAAATTCGTGCGCTGCTCTTCCTGGTATGCCGCTGGCAAGAAATCATCGTCGCAGGTGACAAAGTCAACTTTATCTTGGAGCGCTCAGAGGGCAGCCCGCTGTACCTCCGATTGCTCCTCGAAGATCTTGCGCTCGGCCGTATCAGTCTCTCGAGATTGGATAAGATCCCGGTCGGCGTCCAAGCGTACTTCAGTCGAATCTTTGAAGTGATTCAGAAGCAGGCAGAGGCAACCCGGGGGCCCAACGCACGTGAGCTGGTTAGGAGTAAGGTGGAACTTTTGAACCAGATGGTGCAGAAGGGCGATATATCGAGCAAAAGATATGAAGAGCTTTGCAAACACGTTGCTGATGAGCAAAAACAAACGGCACGTCTGGATGCGCTCGAACTGTTGGCTATCTTCGTAGTAGCAACAGAGCCGTTCCTATTTTCCGACGCCGCCCAAGTCTTGGACAAGACCGAAGCGGAGTCTGAGGCTTTCCGAGTGATACGAACCGTCCTGACCGAGGTCCGCGAAGATCAATTCTCTCTATTCCATGGCGCGTTCCGCGAGTTCGTCCTCTCCCGTCGGCCCGATTTGTGTGAGTCTATTCGTGCCAGCCTTCTGGCTTGGTGTCTTCGATTCCGCGAGCACAAGCGCCCTTACGCGATCAGGAACGTGGTGATGCACTTGTTTGCTCGCATGCTTGTTGAGCCCAATCAGGACACCGCTTCTTCGTTAGAAGCAGTTCTCACAGACCTCACCTACGTTTCCCTGAAGATTCAGGTAGCAAGCGCCGCGGACTTGCTGCATGAGTATCAATTAGCCTTGGAGAACTGGAAGTGCCAGGAAACGTTAATCGCGCATACACCTCCCGGGGAACCAATTTACCAGGAGTGTCAGGCTCCCACTGTCGCCGCCAGTCGGTTACGTGACGAGCGTGAGGTGTTGGGGGCGTTCCGAAAAGTGCGAGACGCAAAAAATTGGGGGGCTTCCATGGGATTTGTGTACGTTCCTGGCGATGGCGCCCACCTTGCTCCGGACGAAACAGCGCCTTCACGGTGGTTCGAGTCCAATCTAACCCTCAGTCCGAGAAACCAAGAAATCGCGGCCGCCAAGTCCGCAAGTGCAGCCACCGAAAGCAGTCCCTTGGATCGCATTCGGCAGTTTGCTGCCTTCGTGCAGACTTGGCTTCCATCGACCAGTGACGGCAATGTCGACGTCGTAGCGCTTGCCTATAATCAAGCAGCGTCAGGTTTAGTGGCAGAACGGGCAGCGCCGCTGGTTGAGAAGCGGCAATCTCAATGGATCAAGCGGCGAGTGCGTCCTGAAATCCCTGAGGTATTTCCCCTAGTCATTCAGTCTTTTGCAGGAATCGGTGAGGTGGCGATCACTCTTGATTTTCACCATGTGATCGTCGGGCTCATTGGTAGTCGAGAGATCCCCTCCAAACTGAAGTTCTTCGACGCCGTAACAGGGAGGCTAGAAAAGGAGCTCTCAGCCGATGCGAATCCCGAAGTCAGGCTGCCGGACAACATGCTCGTTTCGGGCAATGGTGAGGTCATCGTATTTGGTGGATCTGTCTGGAGCACCAAGAAAGAGACGATTCAAAGTACGGTAATGCCTCCTACTCGCGCAGCCGCAATATCCGGGGATGGCACACTGCTGGTGACGGCTTCGTCTGAAACCGCTCTGAAAGTGTGGGGCGCGGCTGACGGGCTGTTGTGCCGGACTATCGAATGTGATGACCATGAAGTCCACAGTCTGTCGCTCAGCGAGCACGGATTGCTCCTCGCGGTCGGCTGCCACGACCACCGCATGCAGATTTACGAAGTTGGGACGGGAGAGTGTCTCCTGACTTTCATGACAGCGCACCATGTCGTTTCCGTGGCACTTACCCCGAGCGGCAAGTTTGTCGCGTTTGGCTGTCGAGACAGAGTCGCACGCGTTCTATATTTACCGGAACGCACACTTGTAAGGGAGTTCCGCCACGATGACGAAGTATGGGCTGTCGCAATTTCCCAAGATGGACGATTTCTTGTTAGCATCGACTGGAAACGCACTATGCGTGTGTGGGACGTCCCAAACGGATCACTGCTCCGCACCATCATCCTTCATGCCCCCGTGACAAACCTTGTGCTTTCGCCTGACGCGGCGTTGGCGTTTGGTGGTGGGCGTCTCTGGGACATAAAGCGCGGAAATGCACCCCGAAAGCTCCGCGAGTCGGAAGATCCAGCCGTAGCGGTGGCGTTCTGGGGAAGTCAACTAGTCGCATTGGGCACCCAGAAGGCCGAGGTAGAGATATGGTCTTGGAACTCAAACGGAGTCGGATTTAGCTGTTTGGGCCGATATCCGTTAGAACTTCCGAATCCCGAGACACAAACAACTCCCGCAGCCGTCGCGATCGGCCAAAGAGAACTCGGCACGTTTCTAATCGCCTTGAGCGACGGTTCGGTATGGGAGTGGGACTCGGCCGGCCAGAAAGCACGAAACTGCATCGACACAAACGAGATCGTCCAACTGAAAGAGACGGAGATGCGAAATGTCCAACGTCGCGTTGACCAAGTAAAACTCAAAGGAGTGGACCCTGAGATTTGTGAACTGCTGGAGCAGGGTCAGCCCCAGCGCCGCGACTACAAAGTTGATAGCGCCAGCTTCTCCGCGAATGGCGAAATCTTGGCGACCGCCGTCTTTGGGGAAGCAGTGCGAATTTGGGACACAAGAACTGGAAAATGCGTTGCCTCTTTCCCCGTTCATGTGAAAGAACGCATCAGTCAAGGAGAGATCCTGGGACTTAAACTCCTACAGGCCGGAAGCACCGTGATTTTCGTTACATCTGACGGTGAACTTCGCCGGTGGGACTATAAAAGCGGACACTGTGAATCGACGGGGTACAACGCATCTGTTGATTTTGGTCAAACAATCGCAACAAGCGCGCGCAGATCGTTGGCCATTCGCCACACATCCCAACCGAAGAATCGCTTGGAACTGTGGGGCATCGAACCGCTGCGACTAATAAGAACCTATCCGTCCCCGGCAGATTACGTAAGTCATATGTCCATAACGCCTGACGAACGCGCGTTTATTTGCGCTGCCAGGAATCATGAGCACTTCCCATTCATTGCCGTTTTGGATTTCTCTACCGGGGAGGTGCTCGCCACGTACCCTACCAAGACGGATATCGTATCGCTTTCGGAAATAGCACAGGATGGACAGTTCGCATGTGGGACAGCGGATGGCGATCTGCATATCCTCCAATTGATTGGATTATCGAATGTCACGTGAGAAGTGGGATTTGTCTTGTTCAAGATCCGTATCCGTCCGTGTATTCCAAAAACTCTGGGGTTTCTGCCACACGTTGCATTCTGACGGCGTGGATTACGGTGGCCCAGTGAAGTACCACTTGAGCCCACTTGGGCTGGCCTTCATCGACAGCATGAACGAATAATACAACTGAGGCGAATCGAGCGGCGAGATTCTTGATGAGAATCCAATCCATGGGAAAGTAAGCCGCCGAGCCCATCCGCAATGCACAGCCTGTCACAAGACGAGAAGAGCAAAATCCACGCGGTTTATCTCGCCATTTTCAATTTGCCGTTCAGCACGCAGCGAAAGACCATGTTGCTCACAACGTTGATGGGTGGCGCTGAATGGTCTTGGCGCGTAACCGGTATCACACCTGGCGCATTGAAGGTGCTTGAGGCGAGCAGTTACAAATACATCAAAGGCCAGGTGTGCCGTGCCCACCTGTGCCCTCGAATTGCCACCGCCCGCGGGATATTTGAAATAAACCAACCTCTGCTCGAAGGTGAGTTTTTCGAGACAATCTGGCAAAACGACCAAACGATAATTGCCACAAAATCAGAAAACAGAACTGGAGGAACTTTGCCGGAGGCTGTGCCGATTGACTATGATCGCGGTTTGTTCCGATGCAAACCGCTTGTCGGCTGGAAGCATGGTAAGCAAGAAGCGGATTACTTGCGTCAATTGCACGCAGATTACAAAGCGCTCAAAACGCCGTAAGCAGAAGCCTTTTACAATGTGAAGCCTTTCATGCAGGAAATGGTGCGGCGAGTGGAGGGATCGTTTGCGCTGGCCGACCAACTTGAGGAGCCGTTGGCCAAGGCGCGCGGGCAAGTGGTCCAGCTCACCACCTCCCTCCTCCCCCGCGCCTTCGCCGGCCAACTTGTCCCCCAGGACCCCACCGACGAACCGGCGGAAAAGTTGCTGGAACGAATTCGCCGCAATGGAGAGGGGAAAGCATGACTCCTATCTTTGCTTCACCGAGGTTGGATTGGGCTTCCGCCATCGGGCTTTTCATCATCAACTTCGGCACCTTGGATCTGCATGTTCAGGATTATCTGGAAAACTGCCTGTCGCCTGAGGAATTCGCAAAGTTCAAGGATCGTCATTTCCGTGAGCGCGTCGAACGAATCAAGGCGCATGTAGGCCAGGCGGATTACGAGCCCGAGAAACGGAGGGCCATGGACCAGTTCTTTATCCAGCTTGAACCGGTCCGTGAGCTTCGAAACCACATCGCCCACGGCCTCCTGCGTGTGGCATTGGCCGAAGACAAGAAAATTCAGATTGTGACCCTCTCACTTCCTCGGGATCTGGACGGGACTAATTCGCCGGACGCGCGACATTTGACCTTCGAGGAATTGCTGAAAGCCTCAACGACACTCACCGATTTGTCCGAGGATTTCATGAAACTATTTGGCAATTGGGTGGTAGATGCTGACATCAGGTTTTAAAACTTGAGAATGAAGGCCGAGCAACCGGAAGTCGTGCGCCGAGCGGAGGGATTGTTCGCGCTAGCCGGCCAACTCGTCCGCCAGGAACCCCATCCGGCGGAGAAACTTCCGAGCCGAATTCGCACTTCCGCCGCGGCGGGCGAGGATTTAGTTTCAACGCCAACGCGAACTAAAAGGAAAGCCACCACACCATGAGCAACCCAATCATTCTTGGCCCGCTCCTCGGTTTCGAGGAGGGTGATTATTACACGGTCTGCATTCTTACCGAGCCGATGGATTCACCACCCACGCTGGAACTGTCAGGCAAAACCAAGCCAGTGTCGTTTGCCAGGAAATCGACCGTGGGCAAGAACGAGTTTTGGCGCGCTGAGTTCAAGGCCGCTGTGGGGGCCAAGGGGGAAAACGTTGCCTACACCATCAAAGGCAAAAGCGGCCCGTTGAGTGACCCACATGGGCGGAATCGCTGGCAGTTTTACGTGCCGGGAAAATCGGAACAGCCGAAGATTGCCTATGCCTCCTGCAACGGGTTTTCCAGCGCGAAACTGGCGCGGGATACAAATGTGCCTTACGCACTTTGGGAAAAGATGTCCGAGACGCACCACGGGAAGCCGGCGACGGACCAGGGGCCAAAGCAGGATCCCCAGCCGTTTTCCTTGTTGCTGATGGGGGGTGACCAGGTTTATGCGGACGAAATCTGGGAGTCCAAAAAGTGCCCCAATCTGCAAAAGTGGAGCGAACTCAACTGGGACAAACAACACAAGGCCAAGGTCTCCGCCGCCATGGCCAGTGAGATCGCGGCCTTCTACGACTGGTTGTACGCGGAACGGTGGAAGGACGCGAACATGTCCCTGATCTTCGCCAGTATTCCGTCCGTGATGATGTGGGACGACCACGACATTTTTGACGGCTGGGGATCGTACCCGGACGAACGTCAGAATTGCGACGTGTTCCAAGCCGTGTTCAAGGAGGCCGCGCGGGTGTTCGACGTATTTCAGCTGCGGTGCGGGACGCGAAATCGCCTGAATGCCGGAAGCGGTCATCGCACGTTGCGGCTGCGCTTTCGCGACTACCATATCCTGGCCCTCGACAACCGATCGGAACGCACCCAGGCCCGCATCATGTCGGAACAGAACTGGCTGGAGACGAAGGAGTGGCTGAGTGGGTTGCCGGCTCAAAAGATTCCGAACCTGCTGGTGATGACCGGTGTGCCCGTGGTGTATCGGTCATTCGCTTCCGTGGAGGCGATCATGGACGCCACGTCTTGGCACGAGGAACTGGAGGACGATGTTCACGATCACTGGAGCTCACGGCCGCACCTGGCAGAGCGGATGCGTTTGGTGATGGTGCTTCTGAATTTTCTCCAGACTCAAAAAGATGCGAAGGGCAAGTGCCTCTGCAAGGGAGTGCTGTTGTCGGGCGATGTCCATGTGGGTGCATTGGGACAAATCTGGAATGAACGCGCCGAGCTGGGGCTGACGCAGATCGTCTCCACCGGCATCGTGCATCCACCGCCGACAGCTTTTGCCTGGGCCGGCATCCAACTGATGACGTCCGACACACCAGAAGCCCTCGGCGATGGCGAGGTCTTCACGGAGATGCTCACGCCTTTGGGTTCCCCCCGTTATTTGCGTACCCGTAATTTTGCCACCCTGCAAACCGGGACGGATGACAAGATTTGGATCAACTGGGTATGTGAAAATGAGAAGATGAAACCGAGCTTTGCCATCAGTTTGGTGACGCCTGCTCGCCCGAAACCCTGATTCTCGAATGAAAGCGTTGCTTGCGCTGGCCGACCAGCTTGAGGTGCGGTTGGCCAGGGCGTGCGGGCCAGCGGACCAGCTCAGGCCCTCCCAGTCCTCGCCCGTAAACCCGTCCCCCAGGACCCCCAGCGACGAATCGGCGGGGAAATTGTTGGAGAGAATCAAACCGTCATGAGTAGCCACTCCATTGATCCGCAGGTTCGCATCGGCCACGTCCACCTGAAAGTCGCCGACCTCGAACGGGCACTGGGATTTTACTCCGGGGTGCTGGGCTTTCAATTGCAGCAGCGGTTCGGAACCCAGGCCGCATTCATTTCCGCGGGCGGATATCATCATCACCTCGGGCTGAACACCTGGGAGAGCCAGGATGGTTCACCGCCCGCGCCGGGCACGACGGGCTTGTATCATGTCGCCATTCTTTATCCGACGCGGGCCTTGCTCGCAGACGCGCTGCGCCGCGTGCTCGCGGCGGGCATCGAACTGGACGGCGCATCCGACCACGGAGTCAGCGAGGCACTTTATCTGCGTGACCCCGATGGAAATGGTGTGGAGCTCTACCGCGATCGGCCCGAATCGGAATGGCCTCGTTCGGCGAATGGTGAGCTGGCCATGTTTACCCGCCCGTTGGATGTGGATGGACTCTTGAAGGAAGGGGTTCGCGCTTGATGGCCTGAAAATGCGATTGCGAAGCCTTTGAAGATAAGTGAGCAACGGTTCGTGGCCGAGCTGGACGCCCTCCTCCCAGCCCTCCTCGGCCGCGCCTTCAAAGGAGAATAATGAGAGAGATAAAAATCTTTTGCCCGAAGTGCAAGTGGGTTCCACAGCCCTCTGACCGTTGGATGTGTGAACCGGCGTGCGGATGTCTTTGGAATACATTCGACACCTGCGGTGTCTGTCCCCAATGCGGCAAGAACTGGGAAGACACTCAGTGTCTTGCATGTCACCGCTTCTCTCGTCACGTGGATTGGTATCACGAACTGATTCCCGCCGAGGAAGAGAATGCAGTTCACACGACCAGCGCATGAACTCAGGCCTCAAACGCCGGCTCGTGGCCGAGTTGGACGCATTGCCGTTGGGTACTGGGCGCGCTGAAGCGCCTGCAAAGCTGGACCAACGTGAAGGGAAAAGCTGAAATTCCGAAATCTGAAACGCTGATATGAATCGACACCTCACCTCAATCTGCCCGTTTGAGGCGGAGAGGAAGAAGCCCGCCAGCATCTGGCGCTGGTTTGGACTGGCGACACTGATTCTGGCCTTCACTGCCGCCGACCCTTCCAACGCCCAGGCCCAAAAGCCGCCGGTCACGGCCACGGATTCCGAAGCGGCCGCGCCCTCACGCGCAACCAACGGGCCGTGGGGCCGCATCGTGATGATCGGCGCGAGCATGACGGCGGGATTCACTTTTGCGGAACCTTTTGGCGGCACCAATACCCCGCATTTCAGGCTCAGCCGTTACGTGGATGCCGCGGTGGCCAGCCCGCATGAAAAGGTGCGGAACCTGGGTAATGCGGCCTTCTTCCTGCAGCCTGGAACCATTGGGAAACGGCAGATCGATCAGGCGCTCAAAGCCCAGCCCACGCTGCTCATCGGGGGCGACTTTTTGTTCTGGTTCTGCTACGGCCAGTTGCGAACGAACGAAGACCGGCTCCAGCGATTTGAGACCGGTTTGAAGCTGATCGAGAACGTGTCGTGCCCTCTCCTGCTGGGTGACATTCCTGACGCCTCGGCGGCCAGGGGAGGCATCCTGGGCACAAACGAGATTCCTCCGCCGGCCATCATCGATGCCGCCAACCAGAGGCTGCGGGCCTGGGCTGCATCCCGGACGAACGTGATGATCATGCCCGTGGCCAGTTTCATGCGCGCCGCGATAGCCAATAAACCCATCACCGTCCGGGGCCAGACGTGGCCGGAAGGCAGCACGCGCCAATTCCTCCAGGACGACCGGCTCCATCCCAGCGCCCGAGGCTGCGCCTTGCTCGCGCTGGTCATGCTCGACACATTTCAATCCAGGCACCCGGCCCGGACCAACGGTGAGGTTCGATGGAATATCGAGGAAGTTTTCCGGCTCGGCTTCAATCCTCCACCCAAACCTGAAAGTGATAAGGGCGGGAAATCTGAAACGCTGAAATGAAAACCGCCTTCCTCCTCCGCCCCTTCAAAGGAGAACCCTGACATGAACTTTACGGACATCGAAATCGCCGGGCACATGAAGGTCATCGAGGACACTTTCTGGTCCAAACGCCGTCCGCCGCTGCATCTGCGCGACAAGGTTCGCGAGGGACAGCGCTTCTCCGACCGGACGATTGAACTTTTCATCGTGCGCCCCGCGTTCCAGCGTCCCGGCGAGCAGACCGAGCATCCCATTGCCAAATTTCAGCACCTGCCCCGTTTGGGTGTCTGGCGCATCTTTTGGCAGCGGGCGGACTTCAACTGGCATCGTTATAAGCCTTGCGTCGAGGTGGATTCGTTGGCCGAAGCCCTTCGCGTAATTGATGAGGATGCCTACGGTTGTTTCTTCGGCTGAACTGGTGGAACCCGTGAGCACCTACGATCCATCCGACCTCATGGCGCTTTGCGAAACGATTTTGGCGGATGGCGAGCTCTCGGGACGCGAGGTCTACCGGCTGTCCCAGTGGCTCAATGAGAACCGCGAGGCCGCCCGGCATTGGCCGGGCCGTTTGCTCGTCGATCCGCTTCAGCGCGCCTGGAGCGATGGGAAAATCACCACCGCCGAACTTCAGGAGATCGGAAGTTTGCTGATGCAGATTCACCAGGAATGGACCACCAGCCATGCGCACGAGACCCTGGATCCGGTTCCGGAAGTGGCCGGGGTTCTGAAGAACATTGACCTGGGCCGGCCGTTGCTTCCGTCGGTGCCTTGGGTCACCCGTGTGCGCTCCCGGGCCGGCCGCGCCGTGGATTACCAGGTCGATCTCGGGCCGCCCACTTGCACCTGTCCAGACTGGCAGGGCCGGAGCCAGCTTCCCGTCGGACATTTGAGCCGATGCTGCAAGCATGTGCTCCATGCCTACGGCCGGCTTCAGCCAAAGAATGGCTGGCCCGGTTGGATGCATGCCTTTCTGGGCTATCAATGGACGCCGCATCCTGGCAAACAATGGATGGTGCTCAGAATGGATGGCTCGTTTGTCCTCGCCTCCACCGCTCCCAGTGATTGGGCAGATGTTTTTGCGCCCGACGACGGTGAATACGAAAGGTTCGGCTACCATGTGGTGGAGAATCGTTGGGCTTACGACCGCCAGCCGGCGGGTAGCGATTACATTCGCCGCCGGATCATCATCGCCACCCGCGCCCACTCCTGCGGTGCCCGAACCGTGCAGGTGCGCCTTCGTCTGCCCGCAACACTCCCAAAGGCGAATGAAAAACTGCCGCCGATGATATGAACTTAAATCTCAAGACCGTGCGATGGGTGGCGGTGATTGGGCTGGCCGTCGTGCTCTTGAGCGAGTTGCTCGGTTCATTCCCGTGGAAGCCGAGGCAGGGATACGGGCTCGTGCTCCTGCCTCTTCTGGGTGTCGCCGTGGCCGTCGTGTCCTTGCTCTTGATGCCCAGGGCGGCTGGGACATTGCTCCGGCATCGTGACCTGCTGATTCCGTTCGCGCTGCTTTTCATCGCCCTTCAGTTGCTCGAGTGGTTGAGCGCCTTGTCGGCCCTCCGGCCGGTGCTGGCTCCGTCATTGCCGCTGCACGTGTTCAATTTGAGCGCCGCCCTTTCCCTGAATCTCCTCATCGTGATTGGATTGTGGGTGGGTTATGCCACCTGGATGACCGCGGCCATCCTCGCGTTCGTCCGCACCGGTGAGGACAATCCCTGCAAGCTCTGGCCCTCGGCCTTCAAGCAGTTCTGGCGGGTGTTTGTTCTGGAACTCATTGGGGTGGGGGTCGTGTTTGTGGGGACCGCCGTGTGGATTTCTTTAATCGCGGTCATGGGTTGGTTCGCGCTGGTGCCGATGGCGGTGTTCGGAGTGGCCTGGAATCTCGCCACCGCCGCCGTGCTGCCGGTTGGTTTCGAGAGCGAGGCCGGTCTTGGGAATGCGTTTCGGGCTGGAGTGCGGGTGAGCTTGGCGCATCTCCGCCAGTGGTGGCTGTTGCTCCTCATGCACATGGTTTTGCTCGGCACCTTCATTTTCTTTTATAGTCACCGGGCTGGAAACACGAACGTGAGCTGGAACGTGAACGTGTTCTGGACCGGCGGCTATGAGAGCGACTGCCGCTGGTATGGAAAGCTCCTGGAGTCTTATCAAACTTCAAAGCTGCCCTTTGTCGATACGTTGCTCGGGCTCCTGTTCGGCGCCATGGCCGTGGCCATCAAGATCGCCATCGTCCAGCGCTGGAAAGAGGGCGAATCCCCCATCCCATCAGTTCAACCGGGTGCCATGCCACCATCCAGCGATGGAGGCTCAGTCGTATGAGTGCTCCGGCCCGGCGAACCGGCGGAAAAGTAGTTGGAAAAAATGGGCCTTCAATCAGCCCGGGAAGCACGACTAAATCCATCCCATCGCTCCACCGGGGGACGGGTCACTGGCAGAGGCTCTTGGATGAAGCCTTGGAGCGCATCCCGACGCACCGGCCGGAATGGACTGACTTGAATCAGTCCGATCCCGGCGTCACCCTGGTGCAGTTGTTCGCCTGGCTTGCTGAGTCGCTCCAGTATCGGCTCGATCGTGTTCCGGAGCCGAGTCGGGTGGTCCTGCAAAGGATTGCCGCGCACCTGCGGAAGCAATGTCGCCCGGTCCGCGTCCTGGTCCTTGGGAAGGATAAAAAGGCCAGGTCGGCGCCGATCCGATTCATCGCCCGCAAACTCGGCCTTCGGGTCTGCCGCGTGGATCTGTCGGCCGTGGCCGGCAAATTCCTTGGCGAAACGGAAAAAAACCTGGGCCGGTTGCTGGCGTCAGCCGATGCGTCTGGCGCGATTCTTCTTTTCGATGAGGCCGACACGTTGTTTGGCCGGCGGACCGAGGTCCGTGATGCGCGGGATCGTGATGCCAATCTGGAGATCGATCATTTGCTCCAGCGGTTGGAGGATTACCATGGTTTGATCATTCTCGCTGCCAGTTCCAAAAGCAAAATGGATCCAGCTTTCCTGCGGCGACTGCGCTGCGTGGTGGATTTTCCCATGCCCGACCAGGCCAGCCGCGCCGCGCTTTGGTGGCGGCGAATATCAAAGGCCAATAATGTGAAACCCAAACCTGCTCGCCGTGACCGCCGCTGAACCCAATCCTCCTGTGCTCGCCAGGATCACTGCTTTTCTGCGCGACATTGGGCTGGAGATTCAAACCGATGTCGTGGACGGAGCCACGGCTTTGCCGGGAATCAAGGTCGATCGAGGTGTTCTTTTTTACGATCCGGCGACCTTGAAATTCCCCGGTGATTTGCTCCACGAGGCCGGGCATCTCGCGGTCAAGGCCCCGGCCGAACGACAGTTGGCCTCGTCCAACCTGGGTAACGATCCAGCGGAGGAAATGATGGCCATCGCGTGGTCCTATGCCGCCATTCTGCATCTTCAGCCCCCTCCTGAAGTGGTGTTTCATCCCGAAGGTTATCGTGGCGGCTCGCCATCGCTCCTCGAGAATTTCGGTGGCGGCCGATACCTCGCGGTGCCGATGTTGCAGTGGCTCGGCCTGAGCTACGAAGAAAAGCGCGCCAAGGAAGTCGGTGCCGCTCCATATCCACAAATGATCAAATGGTTGCGCACCCCTTGAATTCCCTCCCGTCAAACCCATGAACCGGAGCGCCGGCCCCCGCCGGCTTTCGACCATTCGTCATTTGACCTTCCCTCACCCTCTCTGCCCAGGGGGAGAGGGCAGGGGGAGAGGTGCTCCCCGACGTTCGACCTTCGACCTCCACTCGGAGCCGGCCTGTTCAACGGGGAGCGGAGCGCCGGCGTCCTCGCCGGCTTTGGGCTGGATGCTCATCAGTTGGGTTCATTCGACACTCGTCATTCGACCTTCACTCACCCTCTCCGCCCTGTGCTTTTCCGCCCCGCCCCTCGTCCATCGATTCGCGAGGCAACATTGGGAAAGGCCGTTAAGCGCGGAGCGGGGCGAGGCCGCCATCGTAAATCGTAAATCGTAATTCATAAATCGCCCTTCGCCCTTCGAAATCCGAAATTCCCCAACCTCGTCAAATCTTTTTCTAAAAAAGTTCCTGCATCGTGGCGCATCGTGGCGCGTCCTGGCGCACCGTGGTGCATCGAACTCTCCTCGCGTACCGAGCCCTCGCCCATGATTTCTGGAACCCCGTGCTAAAGAGTGAGTGCGCCAAAACACGCGTACACATGATGACCCTGGAATACAAATTCAAGTCGCGGACGGGGATGGAAGCCCGGAGCGCCGGCGTCCCCGCCGGCTTTGGGCTGGAAGCTCCCCAACAATCATCAGTCGTAAATCATAAATCATCATTCAGCGTGATTGGCCCCCTCTCCGCTCTGGGGAGGGACAGGGGAGAGGTGTTTGAAATTCCCCAAATCATAAATCATCGATCGTAAATCATAAATCCTCAGAGGTGCCCCCATGTCCACGTTCCAAGTTCAAAGTTCAGCGCCCCCGGAGCGCGGGCTTTCCAGCCCGCAGCAACAAAAGGTGCTCCCCGACCCTCGACCCTCGTCATGCTTCCGTGTCTCTGTGGCCAATCAGTTTTTCCCGCGCGCGCGCCGGGAAGCGGTGACAAAAGGTGACAAAAAGTGCCAAATCGTGCCGGGCCCCAAAACTCGCGGGAGCGTTTTTGCCAAACGAACCCATCTTGGAGTCGGAGCGCCGGCGTCCCGCCGGCTTTGGGCTGGAACGTCATCAGTTGGTTTCATTCGACCTTTACTCACCCTCTCCGCCTTGGGGTAGGGCAGGGGAGAGGTGGTCCTTGAGATTCTTCCCACTTTCCAGCTTTCCAACTTTCCCACTTTCCATTTTGCCCGCGCGCGCGCCGGGGACCGCGGCCAAAAGCGGCCAAAAGCGGCCAAATCGCGCCGGTGCCCAAAAGTTCCGGGAACGTTTTTGCCAAACGAACCCATCTTGGACGGAGTCGACAAAATCGAAGTCGGTGCAGAAACAGGGCGGAAACGGTGCAGTTTTTCCTCGGCTCGGCCTGCGCCGCGGGACTTGGGACCAGAACTGTACCGTTTCCGATTCGTTCCCTTAACTTCAGCGATGCTCGGTGCCTCTGTGTCTTTGTGGCCAATCAGTCGGATCATTCGACATTCAAATCAACCCTCAACTCTCCCAACAAACCTGCGCTCACCTTGACACGTCCATGGCCTTCCCAAACACTGCGCGACTGTTTTTATGGCTGAACCCAAAGAAAATGTGTTGATGGAAAAAATTGTCTCCCTGTGCAAACGCCGGGGATTCATTTACCAGTCGTCGGAGATCTACGGCGGCATCAACGGTTTCTGGGATTACGGCCCCCTCGGCGCCGAGTTGAAGCGCAATGTGAAGGATCTCTGGTGGCGCGAAATGACCCGCCTGCGCGACGACGTGGTCGGTCTCGAAGCCACCATCATCATGGCTCCGGCGATTTGGAAAGCCAGCGGACACGTGGACACGTTCAGTGATCCCATGTGCGATTGCTTGCTGACGAAGAAGCGGTTTCGGGCGGATCAGATCGAGTCACAATCCGGAATTGCTTATTTTTATGAGGGAGTGACGGATGAAGGTTCCGTGCTTCACAAGATCCCTTACTCGGTGCTCATTCCTGCCGGTAAGCCACCCGAGAGTGCCCGGAAAACGGCTGCTCAGTTTTATGAGCTGCGCGGCATCAAGGTGAAATCCCTGGAGGGTGAGAGAAGCGAGAAGGTGGATGGAACGACGCGCTACAACCCTGAAAATGGTTCGCTGCTTTCGGAGCCGCGCCCGTTCAACCTGATGCTCCAAACCTACGTCGGGCCGATTCAGTCCGAGGAGAACATCGCTTATCTCCGGCCCGAAACGGCGCAGGCCATTTTCGCGCAGTTCAAAAACGTCCTCGAAACTTCGCGCCAGAAAATTCCATTCGGCATCGCTCAGGTGGGCAAGGCGTTTCGCAACGAAGTCACGCCGCGTAATTTCACCTTCCGCTCGCGCGAGTTCGAGCAGATGGAACTGGAGTTCTTCATCAAGCCCGACGAGGCCATTGAGGCCATCACCGGCTCAGTGAACACGGCCGACGTGGCGGACCATCCCGGCGAGCCGCAGCCTAACTGGGGCTGGAAGATGTGGCACCAGTACTGGGTCGCGGAGCGCGTGCGCTTTTACGAGGGCATCGGGCTCTCGCGCCAGACGCTCGGCTTTCACGTTCAGACGCCGGAGGAGCTGGCTCATTACGCCCGGGCCACGGTGGACATCCTGTTCAAGTTCCCGTTCAGCAAGAAGGACGAGCAGGGGAACGTGGCCGGCGACGAATTGGAAGGCATCGCCGCGCGCGGCGACTTCGATCTCAGTCAGCACGAACGCTTCTCCGGCAAACCGATGGGCGTGTTCGACGAGGAATTGCGCACCGCCTGGAACAAGCTCGACGACGCCAAAAAAGCGGAATTGTCGAAGCGCTACTACGAAGCCCGGCTGAAATATCTGCTCAAGTGCAACGTGCCTCAAGCCAAGGCGGAAAAGGACGCGAAGGAAGACGCCGATGGGCTGGCCAAGGGCCAGTACATTCCGCATGTCATCGAGCCGTCTGCCGGTGTGGATCGGCTCATCCTGGCGCTCATCGCCAATGCCTACAACGAGCTAAACGACATTGACGATAAAGGTGCACCTCGGTCCCGGGTGATCATGCGATTCCACCCGCGGGTTGCCCCAATCAAAGTAGGTGTTTTTCCATTGTTGAAAAACAAGCCCGAGTTGGTGGCCAAGGCGCAGGCCATATATGCCGAGCTACGTCAGCACATGATGGTTTTTTACGATGACGCAGGTGCTATCGGTCGCCGTTATGCCCGCATGGACGAAGCCGGCACTCCCTTCGGTGTGACGGTTGACTTCGAAACATTTGAAGGCGTGAAGGAAGGTCCGTTGGCCGGCGAGAAGGACACCGTGACCATTCGTTACCGCGGCAACACCGATGAGGAAAACGGCATGCAGGAGCGGGTGAAGATCTCCGAGTTGCTGGCGATGTTGCAGCAGAAGGTGGGGTGAAATGACTCTGCCGGCTCGCCTGTCTTATGCCTTCATCGCGCTGCTCATCATCGCGGCGGGATGGCTGCATCTGGCCACGCCGCTGGTGACGGTGCTCTTTTGTTTCTTTGCGCTGCACATGCTTTCCTTCGGCGGGCGCAAGCGGTTGGGCCTGACCCTGTTCGTAATCCTGCTCGCGGGCGCGGGCGTGGGCTTTTACTTTTTCATCAAGCACACCATCACGGCCGTGCCCAGCATCGCCGAGACAACCATTCCCAAGGTGCTGGAGTGGACGGAGAAGAAGGGCATCGAATTGCCGTTCACGGATTACGCGACCCTGCGCGCGCTCGCCATCAACACCGTCAAGCAGGAGTTTCAAGGCGTCGGCAAACATGCCGGGGCGGCACTGATCCAGACCGTGGCGGTTCTCATCGGTATCGTGGTGGCGGTGAGCCTGTTCCTGAACTCCAAGTTTGATCTCGAGAAGGATCAGCCGGCGCAGACCAACAATCTCTACACCCTCACGGCGCATGAAATCACCCAGCGCTTCGGCATGTTCTATCAGAGCTTTGTCACCGTCATGGGCGCCCAGATTTTGATCTCGGGCATCAACACCGTGCTCACGTCAGGGTTCCTCTTTTGGAATCATATTCCCTACGCGAAGGTTTTGGTGGGTGTGACGTTTCTTTGCGGGCTGCTGCCCATCATTGGCAACCTGATCAGTAATACCCTCATCGTCGGCGTCGCTTTCACCATCTCGCCCAACATGGCCCTGGCGGCGCTGGTGTTTCTCATCGTGCTGCACAAGGGCGAGTATTTCCTCAACAGCAAGATTGTCGGCGATCGCATCCAGAATCCAATGTGGCTCACGCTCATCGGCCTGGTCTTGGGCGAGAAGTTGATGGGAATTCCCGGCATGATCCTCGCGCCGGTAATCCTCCATTACATCAAGGTCGAGGCCAAACGCAGCCGGGTGGCCCCGCGTGAAGACGGGCTAAAAACTGTGGCCGCTGAACATTCCTCCTGACGTGAACTCCTCTGCTCAGCCGCCAACCAAGAAGCGCGCGCCGACGTTGTGGGCGATCATCATCTTCAAGTTGTTGAAAGGATCGTTGTTCGTCGCGCTGGGCATCATGGCCTACACGCTCTCAGACAACAACCTGCCGGTGGAATTCAAGAAGCTGATGGACTTCCTGCAAGTGACTCCGGCCAACAAGTTTTTCAAACACCTCGCCGAGCAGGTCGGCAAGCTGACGGAGGCTGATCTGCTTTGGACCGCGCTCGGCACGTTCCTTTACAGTTCGTTCTCGCTCGTGGAAGGCGTGGGGATGATTTTCCGCCAGCGCTGGGCCGGCTGGCTGGCCATCGGTGAATCGGCGTTCTTCGTTCCCATCGAGGTGTATGAATTGAGCCGGCCGGGCCGCTTTACCTGGGCCCTTTTTGGCATTCTGATTTTGAACGTCCTCATCGTCTGGTACCTTTTCCAGAACCGCCACCGCCTTTTCAAGCATCACTGAAGTCCCGGTGTGAGCCTGGCAGGAAGACAGAAACGAAGGATAAAACCCACTTCACCTGAAAAGACTAAAAGCGGTTTCATAAGCCTTCCCGAGGTGGGGCGAGACTCGGTCGAGCCCTGTCCGCCGGCGGAGCCGGCGCGAGCGCAGCGAGCATGGACGGGGGTGAAACGCTCGCTCGGCTCGCGTCGCTGCGCTAGTTCGAGAGCTCGGCGGAGCCTCGCCCCACCTTATGAAACCGCTTCCAGGCACCAGAAAGAAAAATTCGCGCGGAATATTTTGCGAAACCTCATGCCCAGGCGCACAACGATTCCACGGACGCGGCGGATCCATCGCGCAGCCAGCCGTCCAGTTGCGCCTGGTCCTTGAGTTGTTGGCCGCGCACCCGGGGCACGACGAAGTAACGGCTCTCGATTTCCGCCAGACGGGTCATGTCACTCCACAATTTCTCCCACTGCGCCACCGGGAACACATCTTCCTGCCCATGGCCCCAGCGCTTCTTCACGTCCTTGAGCGTGATGTAGGTCGGCATCTTCGCCGCCAAATCGCGGATGGCGGCGGAGACTTTCTCCGCCTCGCGCAAACCGTCGCGCGTGAGTCCGAAGGCGGCCAGCAGCTTGTCGATGTGAATCCACGTCGTCATCGAGTTGTAATAGGAGAGGCGGAATTCATCCTGCTCGCGCGGCATGGCCAGGCCCTCGAGAATGCGCGGCCGCCCGTTCACGCGGGCGAGACCGCCGCCGCGGTCGTCGATGCGGCGCGTGATCATCTCAAAACTGAGACAGGCTCCTTCCTGGATGTGCAGGCCGAGCAGCGCGGGATCGGCGTCGGTGCCCACCGTGTCGATGTTGTGCAGGAGCAGGTATTGCAATTGCGGGCGCGCCTCCAGCAGGCGGAGCAGGGTGCCGTTGCGGAAGAGATTGGGCACCTCGTACCAATGACCGACCGGATGCAGGCATTGGAGCGGAACATTGTCGGTATAGTCGGAGGCCTCGCCGGTGGAATGCGCCCAGCCAATGAGCGCCGCGCGCAAACTTTCCCGCACCTTCTGCTGTTGTTCGTCAAGTCGCTGCTGCGGCATCTCCTCCCAGGCGAAGCGCAGGTCGCGCACCATCGGGATGAGGCGAAGGCCAATCGATTTGCCGGGTGAGAGCAGCAACGGACCTTCGTAGCCGTAGTTCTTCTCGCGTTGCAGATAATCGGCCGTGGGTTGGTGGGTGAGGTAGCTGGTGGTGAAAACGTGGGGCAGCCACGTGCCGCATTCGCGGCTGACCCGGCGGCTTTTCGCGAGATGTGTCTCAATGAATGTGCGGTGTCGTCCGCCGAGTTTGGAAAACGGATGCAGCGCCTTCACCACGCCCGCGCCTTGCGTCCAGCGCGAGCCGGCGCCGGCGGCGAGGGTGACGATGGCGAGTTCTCCGGCGGCCAGCGCCTTGCGGCCTGATTCGCGAAGCTCTTTCACCCTGGCTTCGTGGGAGGCATCGGTCGTGTCGATCACGTCCCCCGCTTCCACGTCTTGGATGACGGCGCTGGGATGCAGCCGGTTTTGCGCGAGCCCGATGCGGGCCTCGCGCAGATCGGCGCGGATCTTCTCGTGCTGGGTGCGGTCGAATCCGAATTCGTCCAGCAGCGTGCCCAGGCTCTGGCCGCTTTGCGATTCCGCCTTGCCCCGGGGCAGCATCTGGTCGAACAACGTCTGGACCATGCCGCGCAGCTCGGGCTTGCTGCGGCAGGCCGCGCCAAATTTGTCCAGCTCGGCCCGGCGCAGGGGCGAGAGCGTGCGCAAATCCGCGCGCAATAATCGCGGCACGGTGATCGCATAGTAGCTCGCCGGCATCAGGGCCTCGTCGCCCGTGAGTCGATCGGCAAACGTCCCGTGGCCGTTGATGGCGAAGTCATACACCACCGGCTCCATCGCGAAGGGCAGGGCGGAGGACAGTTCGTGCTTCGTCGCCGACATGATTTCCTGCATGCGCTGTTGCGCGAGGGCTTTCTTCGCGGGATTGAAGATGAATCCCATCCCGCCGCCGGACATCCCGCCCAGCATCCAGAAGCCCTGGAAGTCTTTTCCAAATTCCCGGGCCACGCGTTCGATGAGCAGTTCTGTGTAATAGGTGCTGGCCCAGGGAATGATGTCCTGGATGGGCTGGGTGAAATTGCGCGTGGTGGCTGCCCCGACGGCGGGAACATCTCCGCGTTTCAGCGCGCCGAGGATTTCGTCGAGGATGCCGAGCATTTGCTGCCGGGCCCGCCATTCCGCCTCGGATCGCAACAGGTATTTCTCGGTGACCATCTCGAGAATGGGGCCGACGTTTTGCGCCATGCCGCCGTGAACGAGCACGAGGCTGTCCTGCAATTTCTGCCGCGCCGCCTCGGGGATTTCTTCTCCAGAAAAAACTTTGTGCCGCGGCATCAATCGCCCGCGGCTGACCCCGGACTCGGGATCATCTTCGCCCGCGGGCACGCCTTCAATTAACTTGATGCCCGGCCACACGCCGCCGCTGTCCTGCCAGCCACCGCCCGAGCCACCGATCCATTCGCCGAGAATGGCCCGCGCGAGAACCAGCCGGCGTTCACTTTCTTCCAGGGGACCGGAAAGCGAGGCCGCCTGGCCGGTGGCGCGCATGCAGGCGGAGATGAGGCACGCGAGCAGGTTGGTCGAAACCGCGAGCCGTGAGCCCTTGGGGATGTTGTTGACGTTGCTGACGATCTCCAGCCCGCGCCCCGGGCCGAGAATGCGTTCGAGCAACGCCCCCAGGCTTTGCCCTGAGCCTTCAATGCCCGGCGGCACCAGTCCAGAGGCGATGACGGCAGCCTTCAGCAATCCAAGGTAATCCTTCGCGAAGTCGAAGACTTCGGAGAGATTGGAAATGTCCGCGGTGGCGCCAAGATCGACGCTGGTCAGGCGCAGCACCGGTTCCTCAATAACTCGCAGGTAGGCCTCGACGGGCGGGCGGGGGGCGGCATCGCGGCCATGCACGCCGAGATCGACGGAGACATTCAGCACGCGCGCGCCTTCCGGGAAATCCATGCCCAGGAAAAAGATGTCGCTCCAGCCGCTGTGGGTGAGGTCCATGCGCACCGGCGTTTGTTCGCGCAGAATCGGATACGTGCCGTCAGCCGGGCGCTCCAATAGTTCAGGCCGGAGCCGCAGCGGCTGGTCGGCCGGATGCCCCATGCGGAACATCCATTGATTGCCCCGGACTGAGCGGACGCTGCGGCGAACTTGGTCCGCCAGGGTCTGAAACGCCAGCCGGTGATACGCCTGAGCCAGCGCGCTGGAGATGGCGTCGCTCGGCCCTTCGCGCTTCTGGAAGGCCAGAAATTCGTCGATCGCCTCCTCGAAGCGGCGTTGCAGCAGGTGCTCGTAACCGTGAAAGGAAATCAGACCGCGCTGGTTCAGCCCCGCGATTCGCGGAGCGTGGAAACGATGAATGGCGTAGAGGAAGAAAAGGGCGCGGACCCGATGGTAGAGATTGTCCGAGCGGCGGCGAAAGTCATCGAGCGCCGCACATTCGGCCAGCAATTGTTCCAGCGAAGCGCCGCGGCACACCGCGTCGAGCGATTGATTGCGCACCGCCGGATCGCTCGCGGTGATGATCTCCGTCAGCCGGCCGCTCATTTCGTCCCCTTCAAGGCGAGCAATTCCACGATGCCGCCGAGGACTTCATCGCGGCCTGGCCCATCAAGCGCGAGGGCGAGTTGCGCCGTGAGCAGTCCGTACTTCAGGCCCACGTCGTAACGGCGCCCGGCTACTTCGTAGGCGAGATAACGCTCGTGCACGGCCAGTTTTGAGAGGGCGGTGGTCAGGTGTGCGCCTCCGGTCTTCCCTTCGTTCACCAGCTCGCCCAGCGACTCCATCACCGAGGGAGTCAGTACATGCATGCCAAAAAAACAGAGGTAATGGCCGGCACGCAAACCGGGGACGATGATCTGCTGCTCCGCCTGAGTCGGGGTTGGCTTTTCCAGCACCTCGTCAATCTCGTAGAGCGCCTGTGCCCCGGCCACGAGTTTGCCGCCGACCGCGCCATAGAAAGGCAGTTTGCTCTCGTGCGTGGCCTGCACGGCGGAGACGGCGCAATTCTGTTCGCGCGCGGTTTCCACCAGTTGTTGCGCACAGCCTTTGGCCGTCCGGCTGACATAAAGATGGTCGCCGACCAGCAACAAGAACGGGCCGCCGGCCGTGAACGCCTTTGCGGAATGCACGGCGTGTCCATAACCGAGCGGTTGATTTTGCTCCACGAAGGTCAGCCGCCCGGCGTGCGGGCCGGCGGCGGACTCGTAGGCTTTTTGGTCGCCGGGCGAAATGACTACGGCGATTTCGTCGATGCCGGCTCGTACCACTTCCTCGATGATGATGCGCAAGGCGGTCGTGGCCGTGCCGTCGCGGTCCACCAGTGATTGCAGTGGCAGCGTGCGCTGGTTTTTACCCGCGGCGGTGATGATCGCCTTTTTGATTTCCATAAACCTGGGCGAGGGTCACAAAACCGCCCACCGCCGTCAAACCAACCATGTGTCGGCTCTAGAGTCCTCCGGCTTAAGAGAAGGATGGTGGTCTTGATAAAGGACTCTGCTGGCTGGCTTGACTTCGCTCCGCCCAGACTTTACTCGGTAAGCACCATGGAGAATCCCTTAGCCAATTTATCGGTCGCGCAACTGAAGAGTGCCGTTGCCATCAAAGAGCGCATCCAGAAGCTCGAAAAGAAACTCGCCACCATCATTGGCGCTCCGGGCTCCGCCCCGGCGGAAGTCCGGGTGATTCGCCGCCGGAGGAAAATGTCAGCCGAGGCCCGGGCCAAAATTGCCGCGGCGCAACGCGCCCGGTGGGCCAGGCAAAAGGCCGGCAAGAAATAGTGTGGCTTTGATGGGAGTCGTCGTTCGCGGCGGCTGATCACGGTTTCCTTCGGTTTGGCACGGTTGTGATTGATGGGTGCCATTGAGCCGTGATCGGGCCGGCTGGCTTCCATCTTGGAACTTTGGCCATCCGAGGCGATCCGCGCCGCCGGGGAAACGTGCATTTCTCCTCATTGACACGCCCACCTTCACTGATAAGGTTGCGCGCCTTTTCCGGGCGCGTTGTGCGCGTTGACCCGGACGCCGCTGCGCGGCGAAGGAGCAATTTCTATGAAACGCCAGTATCAGCCATCGAAGATTCGTCGCAAACGCCAGCACGGATTCCTTAGCCGGAATTCGACCAAAAGCGGGCGCGCGATTTTGAGCAACCGCCGTCGCGTGGGCCGCAAGCGCCTCACGCCCGTCGGGACCTGATGCTCATGAACGCGGCCTCCGGTCCGCTGCGCCTGCCGCGTGAGCGGCGTGTGACGCGCGGTCGGGACTTCCTGCGGGCACGGGCTGAAGGGCGCCGTCTCGCCGTGGGTTGTCTGGCTCTCAACTGGGTGGAGGCTTCGGGCGGCGCAACCCGCCTCGGCGTGATCACCAGCCGGAGAATTGGCGGCGCGGTCATTCGAACCCGGGCTCGGCGTCTCTTGCGGGAAGCTTTTCGACGGCATCAACATCGCATCGCCCGGGCGGTGGACGTGGTGCTCGTCGCCCGCCAGTCCATTGTGGGCCTGCCGTTTTCCGGGGTGGAGTCGGATTTCCTGACCGCGCTCAAGCGCGCAGATCTTTTGCGAACAGAATGAACCTGGGCCAGTACATCGCGATGGGAGTGTTGCGGATCTACAAATTCGCCATTTCGCCGGCCTTGCACGTCCTGTTCGGGCCGTCGGGCGGCTGCCGGTTTCATCCCACCTGTTCGGTTTACGCGGCCGACGCGGTGCGGGCGCATGGAGTCATGAAAGGCTCCGTGCTGGCAGTCGGACGGATTTGCCGGTGCCATCCTTGGGGTGGATGCTTTCCAGCACATTGGGATCCTAAGCTTAGAATTCCACGTGGACAAGTTGTCGCG
>JADMIO010826360.1_pt1 | contig 64284 bp, 47 predicted proteins | sample 8958161 | NCBI WGS metagenome assembly JADMIO01 (sample SAMN16585339, study PRJNA669376) | soil metagenome | isolation source: Crop rotation soil | place: USA: Cullars Rotation, Alabama | collected 2011 | reverse complement strand
GCCGCGACTTCAAGTCACGTGAATTCCAAGCTTCGGATCCCACTGTGCTGGAAAGCAGAAATGAAAACCAAGTATGAAACTGAAAAAAAGGACAGGGAAAATGAATTATTGAATCAGAGTAACGAGGTGAAGACTGTGAAAATTAACCATCAAAAGGCAACGGTGAAATATCTTATCATCATTTTTTCACTGCTCATAATATTTGGAGTCATTGCCTTCTGGCTATATAACCAGAGGAGGAAAACGGCATTCAAACATGAGCTTTTAGAAACAAAGATGAATGCGTTGCGTGCACAAATGAACCCTCATTTTACTTTTAATATACTCAACTCCATCCAGTATTATGCAGGAGAGAATGACATGAAGTCAGTTCAGCATTACCTGCGCCAGTTTTCAAAGTTGATAAGAATAATCCTCCAGCAGTCAAGAACATCGTACACCACCCTTGAACAGGAAATGACCATGCTGAAATTGTATCTTGAGCTGGAGGAAATGAGGTTTGAGAAAAAATTTGCTTATCATTTTGATATATCAGGTGACGTTAATCCATCAGAAATATTAATTCCCGGCATGCTTATACAGCCGTTGGTGGAAAATGCTATTAAGCACGGCATTGAGCATAAGGAGGGAGAGGCGCTGATCAGGGTTTCTATCCATGCTAAAAATAACACATTGGTATGCACAGTGACGGATAATGGTATTGGCCGTGCGGAAGCGGCACGGTTAAAATCAGCTAATGATCACCATATATCTGTTGCCTCTTCAATTATTGAAGAACGAATGGCAGCGTTAAGCTCTATATATAATATTCATCTTCATTACACCACGGAAGACTTATTGGATGGTGATTCTAAGCCGGCAGGTACTAAAGTTATGATGGAGATACCGATAAAACGTAAAGTCGAAGGAATGAAAATCTAAATTACTTTTTTCGCAACGATTTAAGATGATGATTAATGCGCTGATAATTGATGATGAAAAGAAGGCAGTTGTGGTCCTTCGGAAACTGTTGATGGAATATTGTCCGGAAATAAATATTGTGGGGGAGGCTTCACGGGTAAACCAGGCAATTCAGTTAATTGAAGAGCATAAGCCCCAGCTGCTATTTCTTGATATCGAGATGCCCGGTAAAAGCGGTTTTGATCTCCTGGAATCGGTTCGATTTTCAGGGCATGTTATTTTTGTCACGGCCCATAGTGAATTTGCTTTAAAGGCATTTAGATTTTCGGTAACGGATTACCTGCTGAAGCCCGTCGGAATTGATGAATTGAAAAATGCAGTCGAGAAAGTGAAGAATCTTATTAAGATGAATGCAGCTAAAACCATTGAGCCGCCTGCCATTCAAACGCTTCGAATTTCAACTACTGAAGGCACTGCTTTTGTTTACTTTATGAATATTGTCAGATTAGAAGCTGACGGATCCTATACGCATATATACCTGGACAATGGCAGGCATTACCTTGTTTCTGATTATTTGAAGCAGCTGGAAGATGTCCTGGATCCGTCGATGTTTATTCGTACCCATCGCTCCCACATTATTAATTTAAAAAAAATTAAATCAGTAATTGATCATCATGGTTTATTTGCCGAGATGGAAGACGGGGCTCTGATTGAAGTGTCAAAGCGAATCAAACCGAATTTTATTAAAATCATACACACAAAGAGATAATTATGGTATTGAAAATTAGCACCAAGTCTGCATTTTCCCGCTCATGAACAAAGAGTCTGTTATCCGTTCGCCCGATTTGGATTAGAATTTCCGTCCTCAAAGTTGCCACGAATATTTTTTAATCGTAGTCTGTATATAGTATCGATAAATAGCTAGGTTTATCTCCTTTACTCCAACTTCTCCACAATAATATATAAGGATAAATATCTCCCGCTAAGTAGTATGCTCCTCTTGATGTGCCTTCATGATTTTTCCAATTGGGATTAGCTAACTTAATTGTCGCAGTAATAATGCTATCAAGTCTATTATAATTTGCTTGAACGAGACTTGTATCTTTCAGGTAGTAATAAACTTTAAGTGCTTTGCAATTGCTTGCTCCAGGAGTGAAGAAGGTATTCATGTCATTACAAGTTACCACGTTCAGAATAATAGAATCTGCGTTCGGAAATAAGTTACATGTTGAAATAAATTTTGCAGAAAACTCAGCAGATTCCATAAAACCATCTCTATTTGTCTTTAACTGAAATCTTGAATCCTTAGCGACTGAATCAAATAGTGCTTTTATGTTGTCTGAATATTTTAAGTTAAGAAATAGGTTTTTAATTTTATTAGTGTCTTGTCCGTACGAGCAAGTAACTATTGCAACACATAAAATAATTATGAAAAGCCTCCGCATGTTATTTACCTTAACCATTGCCTCAAAATAACTCATATTGTTATGCGTCGTTTTCATTCCGATCTTGTGGCCACTTCATTGGATAAGGTCCCTGATTATGATAATCGAGAGGACGGTCTGGCAACCAAGTATAAGGTAGGGCTTCATCTTTTGTAAAGCCAAGTATTTCATATAGCTCATCCTCTTTCATATAAAACCATGCTTGTTCTTTTTCTATAAATATTTTTACAGTATCGCGTTCTAAAAAATCAAACGTATGTGTATTAATTTCAAAATTTGCTTGAAGTTTTGTTCCATTTTTTAGAATTATTGTTCCGGCACAAATATAATATCGTCCGTCTAATGGAATTTTATCACCTCTCCATATTGTTGATGAACAAGGCCCCACTCTCACATCAATCTGTCCTTTTTTCTGGAATGAAATAGGAGCTCCATAATCTTCAACGTCTTTAAGTCTTAATGGCATAGAATTCCAAATGTTTCAAGTTGCAATGCTCTCACGGGTGACGGATAACGGTTGGCGTGTTTATGCAGCGGCGGATTAAAGAGCGATTCTCTTTCCCTACCAACAATGTATATAGACAGCACAATTTTTCAACTGCCAACGCCGCCGTCGTTGTCATAAACACTCTTGTTATCGGCTGCTTGCTCGTCCGACGATGTCGCGTCAAAGGTTGCACTTCTGTTTAAAGTTTTTTCTAAAGTCGTTCGTTATAAGATTTCTATCCAATTTCTCACATTCCATAAAATATTTTTTCGCTTTCTCGCAATCGTCAGTGTAGAGAGAACAAATAATTAATTTATAAACTGTGCTACTATACTTAGGATTTAGCTTATATGACTTTTCTAAATACGAAATGGCATAAGTCAGACTTTCTTGTCTCGTGCTGTCGTCACTGTACATAGAGAGATATGTTCCTCCGATATCTGTTATAATATTTGTGTTTGTCGAATCCAGTTGTAGCCCGAGGTTATACATTTTAAATGCCTCATCGTATGCTCGAAGGTAAAAGTAAACTACCCCGAAACCCCAAAAAACATTTGCGTTTGTAGAGTCAAGCAACCACGCTTGATTAAATCTGGACATTGCGGTCTGCAATCTGCTTTGATAAGTATAGTCAAACCCAAGCTCAACTAAATGATCTGAACCTGCCCTTTTGGTTTTTTCTTTCTCCAAAACATATTTTAGCAAGTCCTCGTCAGCTTTAATTTCTCCTTCCGACTTTTGTTGGTGTCCGTACATTGGCTGCATATTAATGTTGGTCTTAGCAGCTTCTACCCACTCAGCGAAACCTTTTCGTTGTTGTTGCCCAAATGTTACTGAGCTAAAGAATAAGAGAATTGTCAAGGTTGTAAGTCGTCTCATACCAATTTTTCTGTTAAGTCCGTTTCGGCTATTTCGTCGGGCGAAAGTAGCCGATAACGGTTGGCGGATTGACGCAGCGATTTTTACCCCAAAAAATAAGAAGAGAAAAATCGTTGTCGTCAATCCGCTTGTTATGCATTTTTCTTTGTATACCTTTTCTCATTCCATACCATTTTCAACATGTCAGGTGATTTGTAAAGAAGTATTATCGTTAGAGCCCTTCTCGGCTGAGTCTTTCTTCTACTATCTGTAAAACTAATTAATCAGTTACTCGCCTTTTTTCTTTTCGGCTTATTAAATGTCTTTTGTTGCTTTTCGAATACCTTTCTCATTAGTAGAGTATTTACAGTGTATTCTTCCTCTATTGAGAATTCATAAAGTATATAATCATTAATCTCGTGAAGAATCATTAGTGTAAATTGCATAGGATCTATAAACATATCAAGTTCTATTTCTTGTTTTACAAGCCTAGGTAATACTATTTTATTTCCTTCCATGTAATTTTTAAAACCGTTAAAACCTGAATGAATGTGTTCGCAGCATTGTAAATAATATGGTCTGAACCTACTCATTTTAACTTTTTCTTCCAATAAATAAAAATTCGCCTTTTGATCACCCGGGAATAAACCGTCTGCCCAACCATATTCATTCTTCAAAAAGTCTTTACCATATTTTGTTTCAGCTTTTAGAACCCTTGATTGTAATATTTTTTCAGTGGAAGGAGGCAATTGTCGAAATTTTAGTTCCTTGTAATACTTATTGTAGCTTAAGACTTTTTTTCTTTGACTTCTAATTGAATGTCGAGAATATTTCTCGGCAAGGTCATTGTCATTTTCGATTGCAAGAACTAATAGAATAATAGCATACTCATAGAGAGAACGCCAAATTATCATTGCACCATCAATATAGCCACATAATAAAAGGGTAACTATTTCGTCTGCACGTCTTATTATTAGACCATATAGTGAGATAGTCATTTTAAGAGTACTGTCTATTTTTTTTCTTCCAAGATGTTTAATGATCTTTCTATAAATCTCATAACAACCATTTACATATAGAATAAACGCCTCAAAAGAATCTTTGTGAGTTTTAGCGATCTTTTTTTGGTTGCGAAAATGTATATTAAGAAAATTATCTAGATTAAATTTATGATGTGCTAAATAGAATGTTGAAATAGTTTCCTCATAGTGAGAAAGAAGCTTATTAAACTTAGGCGCAATTTTCTTTAACGCTTCTTCTTCTGAAAGATTAGAAGATTTGATACCCTCGTTAAAACTATCGACAAACATTTTCCCAAAGTCTTCGATAAGTAATCCTTCAATTTCTATGTTCTTAAATCGTCCCAAATACTTTAAAATTTTCGCCTATGCATAACGTTTGGGGCATTAAAGAAGTAAAAAAAGAAGGGGATTAACAAGCACGTCTCTTTCGTTTACCAAGTATGTATATAGAAAGCACAATCTTTCATTTACCAATAAAGCCCCTTCTTTTTTTATTTCTTTTAATGCCATGTTAGCTGCCGTTCTTCATTTCCAAAAGATGTAACTATATTCTGTTTCTGAAATTAGGTTGCCATCGGATTTATGAATCTCTTTGATTCTATTTCCATCCTTATCATTTAAATATTCTGACTGAGCTTCAAAATCCTCCTGCTTAATCAAAAATCCATTATTGTCGTATGTATAAGTCATTGTAGGTGCTCCACCATAACCGCCAATATTCTGCACTTGAAGTAGATTTCCATTTTTATCGTAGTGATACTTCTCCCAAAGAAAGATTCTTCCTGAAGTGTCTGATTGTTCTTCTACATAAATCCATTTATATTCAGTCTTTCTTTTTTGCTCGTCATACTTGAAGTATTCGTGAATTTTGAAACCACCATCTAATCGAAATAAATCTGACATGTTTCCCTTATCATCATAGGAATAGATTATCGGACTTTCTGGAGGGTTCATCATGCTATTGTGTTTGTTTTCCTTAATTAACTGTCCCTTATCATTGTAGGAATATTCAACTCGGTAAAGAGTATCACTGCTTTCTTTTTTTAGCAACTTCTCATTCTTATAAGTCAGCATATACTTTAAACTGTCTGACATTCCTGTTAAATGGTTAATTCCTTTCTCATTTATTTTATTATCGTAGTTGTCATATTGATACCAGAGTTCAAGTCCAGGTTTTCCGATGGTGTCATAAGTCAGAAGGTAAATTAAGTTGCCATTTGTATCATATCGTTCAAGTTGACTTTTTCCTTTCCACTCATTCATTTCTGGAAACAGGGCTGTCTTGTAAATGTGAATAGTGCTTGTTACCTCCTTCACCTTGTTTTTCTTAATAAGCTTAGGGTCAAGATTACTTTCCTGTCCATAAACAAGATTTGTAGGTAAAATGATGACGGTGATTATAAGCAGACGGTTCATTTTAGAATGGCAGCTAACGTTATTATTAAATCAATAGATATTGCCAAATTTATATAAAAATTCCACATAACATGAAAAAACGCAATGCGTTAATATTGACTGCGTTTTTTCATGTTATAGCTTTAAATTGTCCAGTAGACTTTTTATTTTGCTAATATCTTTTTTGCTTACGTGGTTGTATTGCTCTGTGGTTTTTTAGGTGGCTATGCCCTAATAATTCTTTTAAAAACTTTGTATCCACGCCTTGTTCATGCAGATGTGTGGCATAGATATGCAAACATAAGAAATTTCCTTGCAGGCCTTTATAATCTCTGCATCAACTTCAATGAGCGCTACATCATTTTTATTCAAACGTATATAAACCTTAATACAGCGTGAAACCATTTCAATGAACCGTGATTGAAGTTTAATACAACCCTCAACAGTTTCGATCAAAGGTGCATGAAGTTCATTGAATGCGGCATCAAAATCAATGAAGGGTGAAGCAAGTTCAAACGAGGATGCATGAAGTTTGCCACAGGGCGCATATAGTTCGCGGAAGCGTGCCTCAACTTTGCTGAAGCATGCATCACTTTTCTTAGTGTGCGCTCATGTTTTGTTAAGGCGCGCTCATGTTTTGTAAGATTCAACTCATGTTTAGTGAAAGCATGAGCGTATCATCTGAGAGTGCGTTCATGTTTTCTTAAAGCATGAACATGTTAACGCAAGGTTCACTAATGTTTTCACGGGATGCGCACATGTTTAGTCAAGACATGTGCTGAATTTCCGGAAACATTAACGTGTTTTCTCAGAACACGCATTGAATAAGTGAAAGCATGCCCATGTTTTCTAACTTAGTTTTGCGAAATTGTTGCAAGACGGCGGAAAAACAATTGGTAGCCCTGCGAAATGGAGCAGTAAGACCGCGAAATGAGCCGGTTAGACTGCGAAATCGTTGAGTTAGACGACGAAATGAACAGGTTAGACCGCGAAATGAACCGGTAAGACTCCGAAATGACCTGGTAAGGCCGCGAAATTGTCAGTAAGACTTTGTATATTTGCTTGTAGTTGTCCGAAATCGTCAGGGAACGCCGCGAAATCGTCTTGCAACACCGCGAAATTGAAAATTCAGCTAAAAAATGAAATATTATACAACAAAACAGGTTGCCATGCTGCACCGCATTGCCCGTTTTCTCAGGGAAAACCAGGCAAAATTAGTGAGAGAAGTGCCCGCTCTGAAGGAGGTTATAGATGAATTCCTTAAAATAGAGGAGGGCATTAATAAGGGACAAACCACGAACCTAAAGTGGAAAGTCGGAGTGAGCGCTTTGGAGAAAAAATCAAAAATTTGTTTTCCGTGCAATAAAGTTGTCTTACCTTCTGGTTCCTTCGATCTTTATCAGTACCCATCATTCGCACATTATTAATTTAAAAAAAATTAAAGTGACTATCAGGTTGTTTGTACAAACCTTCCTGTCCGGTAGGCAGGCTCAGATCGGAGGGAAGCTGGAGGCGGGAAGATGGAAGAAAAACCGTTCTGCTTCCATCTCCCCGCTCAAGACCAAATAGTTCATACATCCCGATAGTCATTAAAATTAAATCTGTAATTGATCATCATGGTTTATTTGCGGAGATGGAAGACGGGGCATTGATTGAAGTGTCAAAGCGAATCAAACCGAATTTTATTCAAATCATACACACGAAGAGATAATCATAGCGTTTAAAATTAGCGCCGAGTCTGAATTTTCCCGCTCATGAACAAAAGACTCTCGTTTGTGAACTTATTTGCCAAATTATCATACTATTGATTTTCTTTGGTTAATAGATAATAGCTGATTCAAGTTGGCATCCCTGGCTGAAAAGCTATGAATTGTGAATAAGATTCTAAATAACATCCACTTTAAATAAAATAATATTTCTGCTAATGAAAAAACTTTATATCCTTGTAGCTTTAGTTCTTTCCTCCTATGTGTATAGTTCTGCCAGCCATTCAAGCGGAGGGCAGCTCACCTATAAATGCCTTGGAGGTAATACGTATGAAATAACGGTTACTTTTTTCCGTGATTGCGTTGGCGCTACGACACCGGGTGGTTGTAATGTTACATTTAATGCCACCTGTTCTTCTGTGCAAAGCTCCAGCTGCGGTAATTTGATGAATCCGTATTTTGCTTACTCCTCCCCATCCCACCAATTTTGCACACAGGATTCTTTTGTGACAGCTCCGAAAGTGGTGGAAATAATGCCAACCTGTCCGGGACAATTAACTACCTGTAATGGCGGCACACTTCCCGGGTACCAGAAATGGACTTATTCTAAAATTATTACGCTGCCCTTCCAGGCCAATGACTGGACATTTGCTTATGGCACTGCTTCGCGCAATAAAGCAATCAACACTATAAACACTCCGCAATTTACCCAATTCGTTGTTAAATCAACCTTGAATAATATAGCAGGACCTGCTAACAGTTCTCCGTCTTTTGGTACACCTAATGTATATTATTTATGTGCAGGTCAATCCTACTGTTTCTACCAGGGGCCTTCTGAAATGGATGGCGATTCGTTGCGTTATTCATTAGCGCAACCGACAGATGGGTATAACGCCGGGCAATATGCGGCGTACCTGACCGGCTATTCTTATACAAGTCCCTTCGGAGCCTCGTCACCAATAACATTGGACGCTTCAACAGGGACAATTTGTGTCACTCCGACAACTCAATTAGTAACTATCATGGCTGTACTTGTCTCTGAATACAGAAATGGTCAGCTGGTAGGAACCGTATACCGTGATTATGAATTTGTGGTAGGCGCTTGCAACAATACTGCTCCTTCATTGACCGGCGTGAATGGAGCAGCTTACGCTATTACTTCGGATACAGCCAGTGTTTGTGCCGGCACACAATTGTGCTTTAATGTTAATGGTTCTGATGCCAACACATCTGATTTATTGACCCTGTCATGGGATACCAGTATCACTAATGCAACGTTTACTGTTACTAATAATAACACGAAAACGCCGGTTGGGCAATTTTGCTGGACACCAACACTATCAAATGTAAGAAAGGCGCCCTACACGTTTATAGTAGCTGTTCACGACAATGCTTGCCCTATTGAAGGCATCAAGTATTATCCGTTTTTTGTTTATGTGAAAACATGTGGTAGTGTCGTTCTTCCACCTGTAGCCCATTTATCGTCAAGTGATAGCACTATCTGTGAAAACGACTGTGTTAACTTCACTGACCTTAGTACAAATAACCCTACCAGCTGGACCTGGAGGTTTCCTGGTTCTTACACGCCGTTGCGTACTGACCAGAACCCTCTTTCTGTATGCTATCCAACGTCGGGTTCATATAATGTAACCCTTATTGCAACGAATTCAGGGGGAACTGATTCCATTACATTCACAAATTTTATTACCGTTGTCTCTGCACCGCCCACGCCATCGCTCACATTATCTAATGATACGCTTTACTGTAGTTTTCATTCAAGCTATGTGTCTTATCAATGGTATGATAGCAGCTCGATGATTAACGGCGCGACACTTCCTTATTATAAAGTCACACATAGCGGCAACTTTAATGTGAAAGTTACAAATGCTAATGGATGCAGCATTTCCGTGGGAATTAATATTATTCTTGGTCTGCAGTCGTTAGCCATGCAGCAACTGCAGCTTTCAATCAGTCCGAACCCGGCGCAGGATAATATTACAGTTTATGGGCTGCCCGATAGCTGGCAGAACAGTGTCGTATTTGCAGATATATATAATTACATCGGAATGAAATTGTTTCACAGCCCATCGCAGATTAAAAATCCTCAATCGGGAATGCAAGTACACATTCCTGGTTTATCGTCGGGAGTATATTTTATCCGGATTGAAAACGGTAATCAAAAAGCAATAGGAAGATTTATCAGGGAATAAAGCCGTGAACAGGGTGGTAAGGGAATGGAATCTATCCATCTTTTTCATCCGTTTCGCTCAACTTTATATATGAATGAAAAATTTCTACCGTCTCTTGCTATGTTATGTTATTTTTTGCGGGGCTAATTACTCCATAGCACAAACCTGCCCGGGCTCGCCTTTTATTACCTATCCCGGTGGTGATAGTTCCTGGTATGCTTCCCATACCAACGGATGGTGTTATGACAATCTTGTGGCAGGCCAGACCTATTGTTTTTCATTTACCATGTCGGACACTTTTGAAGTGGATATAAATATTAACGGCTGTTCCTCTTGCCCCAAAACCATGTACCTGAAGCTGGCCGGAAATTCTACATTCGTTCGCGATACCAATACATGCAATTTTTCATCAGGCACCAACTGTGTGACGTTTAGTTCCTGCGCAGGTTGTAACACCAGCACGTATGGCCCTTCATGCAATCTTATTTCGAATAATATTAAGCTTGGTGCAGGATGCAGTGGCTTTGTAAAGGGGGAGGTATATACGTATTGCTTTACTGTGCCTTCGGGCTGTGGCGGAATGAGCATCTGCCCGTTGATTCACTGCGATAATTGCGCTCTTCCTCCTGTAGTGAATGCATTGGGTGGCCGTATTTGCCCCGGCGATTGCTATTCTTTGTCGGCCACAGCTTCATCCGGTACGTCGCCCTATACTTACAGCTGGTCGCCAAACATAGGCAGCGGCGCCGGGCCATTCACCGTTTGTCCTTCTACAACCACAACGTATACTGTTACTATCACTGATGCCAACGGAATCAGCGCAAGTGATACTGCCAGGGTAACTTTGAAGACGGCTCCCGGCGTAAGCGCAGGCACAGGCGCAACAATCTGTAATGGAGTGCCAGCTACTTTAACTGCTACAGGTGCGGCGACCTATTCATGGAGTCCTTCTGCAGGATTAAGCAATCCAACGATAGCTAACCCTGTTGCAACCCCTTCTGTGAGCACTACTTATACAGTAACCGGCACGGCAGCCAATGGCTGTACAGCAGCGGACGCTGTGACCATTACGGTAAATCAACCTCCGGTTATTTCCATTAGTCCCCCGGCACCTGAGGTTTGCAGTGGCGGACCTGTCTCTCTTACAGCCGGCGGAGGAACCAGCTATATATGGAGTAAACAAAATGGTGATCTCTCGGATACGGTTGGAGGAACGGTTTATGCAAGTCCTGTAGCAGCAACTACGTATACGGTGACTGCAACAGATGTTAATGGCTGCACCAGTACTAAAAGCGTAACGGTGAATGTGAACGCTCTTCCTGCGATTGATATCTCTCCTGCCGGCGCGGCGGTTTGTAACGGGAATGCTGTATTGCTCACGGCAACGGGAGGCATTAGCTATATATGGCAACACCAAAGCGGAGATCTTTCTGATACAACCGGTAGCACAGTTTTTGCTGATCCGGTATCGACCACTACCTATACCCTGACAGGAACAGATGCGAAGGGTTGCACCAATACGAAGACTGTTACAGTCGATGTAAATCCCCTGCCTGTCGTTGCCATTGCTCCTCCGGCACCAGTTATCTGTACCGGTCAATCGTTAGCACTTACGGCCAGCGGAGGAATTTCCTATGTATGGAAGCCGCAAAACGGGGATCTTTCCGATACTGTCGGAACCACCGTATCCGTCAATCCTTCTTCCGCCAAAACCTATACGGTCACCGGTACAGACAGTAATGGCTGTTATAATACTTCGAGCGTAACTGTTAATGTTAATCCTCTTCCCATTCTTACTATAAGTCCTTCTGCACCTGCGGTTTGCAGCGGAAAATCTGTAAGCATCACCGCGGCCGGAGGAACAAGCTATATATGGCAACAACAAAACGGGGACTTGTCAGATACCGTTGGAAGCACAGTTATTGCTACACCAACGGCAACAACTACTTATACCATTACCGCAACGGATACCAATGGCTGCACCAAAGCTGAAAGCGTGGAGGTGAAAGTGAACGATCTGCCTGTTCTTGCCGTCAGCCCTTCTTCACCATCGGTTTGCAGCGGTCAGTCAGTAGCCCTTACTGCAGGCGGTGCTGATATATATGTATGGAAGCAGCAAAACGGTGATTTGTCTGACACCGTTGGGACGACTGTTTCTGCCAGTCCTGCGGCAACAACTACTTATACTGTAATCGGAACGGATACGAATGGGTGTGTCAATACTTCGACGGTAACAGTGGCGGTCAAGCCATTGCCTGTCATAAATGCAGGATCGGATTTAAGCATTTGTTCTGATGACTCCGTCCAACTCAACGTTACAGGCGCTCCTCTTGGGAGTACTTATCTCTGGACGCCGGACATCACTTTAAGCTGTAACAACTGCGCGAACACCTTTGCGAAGCCTGCTGTTACCACAAACTATACTGTTACCGCAACTTCTCCTGATGGGTGCAGCGCACAGGATAGTGTGAATGTAATAGTTACCTCCATTGAAGCTGTGGCGGGTCCTGACACTGTTATATGCAGCGGTGACTATGTGCTAATGTATGCCGGCGGTGGACTCAGCTATCAATGGAGCCCGGCGGCTGGTCTTAGCAATTCTACTATTTCGAATCCGGTTGCAACTCCAACTGTAACCACCTCTTATACGGTAACCATATCATCAGGTACATGCAGTTCTACCGCTACTGCTGCAATTACGGTCAGACCAGGCGTTCAGACACCGGTCATTTACCAGTCAGGGGATACGCTGACTTGCAATAATAATTCTTATACCTTTTATCAATGGTACTATAACTCCGTAATAATACCGGGCGCTACAACACCAATTTATATTGCCCCGCAAAGTGGTAACTATAACCTTGTGGTCTATAATGAATATGGCTGCCACATTTCAGTGGGAATCAATATTATTATTCTTGGCCTGCCAAATTCATTTGCAGGTAATTCCATTTCGCTTTCTCCGAACCCGGCATTTGATGAATTGGATATTAATGGCTTACTATTTACCGGTTATCAATTAGAAATATATAATTTGCTTGGAGAGAAAGTTTTTGAATCTAAAATCATCCCTAAGCAGCCAGGTGATAATAATACCTATGCTTCATCAAAGGTAGATATAGCGGCACTTTCCAAAGGAATTTATATAGTCCGCCTGGTGAATGCAGCAACCTGGTGGACTGCTAAGCTTGTAAAAGAATAGTTAATAAGAAGCATTAATTTGGCGTTTGACCATCCGGTTATTATGATTGAATGCCACCATGTAATAGTTCATCTCTTTATCCAAAAAAAATAGTATGAAAAATATTTTTCTTTCCACCTTCTTCTTTTTTATCACTTTATATTCTTTTGCCCAGAAAGAAGCAAACATCTGGTATTTCGGAAATAAGGCCGGAATTAATTTTAACACCGGTACTGCTGTTCCAATTGGCGGCAGTGCGATGTCAACCAGCGAAGGGTGTGCAAGCATTGCAGATAAAACCACAGGCAAAAGATTGTTTTATACCGATGGAGTTACGGTTTGGAATAGTAATCATCTGAAGATGACCAATGGCGGAAACCTGCTGGGAGATGCCTCCTCTACGCAGTCAGCAATAATTATTCCCAAGCCCGGCAGCGATTCCTTGTTTTATATATTCACTGTTGATGCACAGGATGGATTTTATACAGGAAATGCAGGCATGTTCTGCTATAACCTGGTGGATATGACTCAGAGCGGTGGATTAGGAGCTGTAACGGTTAAGAACCAGGTCCTGATGTCGCACATGACAGAAAAGATCGCAGGTGTGCGTGCTTGTAATGGACTTGATATTTGGGTGATTGCGCATGAATTTGACTCCGACGCTTTTTATGCTTACCTCATAACACCTTCCGGTATTTCAGCGCCTGTTATTACACATATCGGAATTGTGCATACCGACATTGGCAGTGGTGTTAATGGTGAATCAATAGGGTATATGAAGTGTTCTCCGGATGGGAAAAAACTGGCTCTCGCATGTTATGAAAAATTAAATACGGTTCAGATTTTTGATTTCAATAATGCTACCGGAGTGATTTCGAACCCGATTACCGATAAGAATTATCCCAATCTGTCCGGTACCGATGGCCCTTATGGCGTATCATTTTCACCTGATAATTCAAAACTCTACATCGGTTATTTAGGTTATTCTACTACTGCCAGTAAAGTATATCAATATAATATGCTTGCAGGTAACGGAGCAGCAATTATTGCTTCCAGGACGGTTGTCGCAACTACTCCTAACGTTGCTGTCCATTATGGCGCCTTGCAGATAGGTCCTGACGGTAAACTATATCTTTCAAAAACGGCAGCTTATATAGATGTCTTCAATAAACCAAATCTCCTGGGCGCTGCATGCAATCATGTAAACAATGCAGTGGCCTTTTCCGGTGCAATCACCGCCGCCTATGGATTACCTGTCATTGTGGAGAGCTTCCTGGTTGCACCATTTACGGCTACGCTTACTTACCCGACAGGATGCTCTGGCAGTTCTATCCTTGTTTTTACGGACAGCACGATAAATGGAACTATTAATTGCAGCTGGAATTTTGATGACCCGGCTTCAGGGGCTTCCAATACTTCAACTCTACAGAATCCAACCCATACCTTTTCGTCCCCGGGCGTATATTCAGTCAAGGCCTACTTCACCAACTCCTGCGGCACCGATAGCTTAACCCAAACAGTTACCATAACTTCCGGAACAGTGAGCGCTACGGCGGAGCCGCATGACACCAGCTTTTGCGACGGTAATTTTATTCAGCTTCAGGCAACAGGAGGAATTAACTATCAATGGTCACCTGCGACAGGGCTGAGCGATCCGAATGTTGCCAATCCCATTGCATTCCCTTCTGTTTCTACAACCTATACCGTTACAGTTTCTCCGCCTCCCTGCGGGGACTCAACGGCAACGGTTAACATTGTGGTTTATCCGGTGCCTCCCACACCTAAAATCACACAATCGTTTGACACATTGTTTTGTTCAATTGATACTTCTTATGTCTCCTACCAGTGGTACCAGGACAACTTACTCATACCAGGAGCTACGGGCACATTCTACATTGCAGGACAGAATGGGAACTATAATGTAGCGGTGAAGAATAAAAATGGCTGCCTTATTTCAGTCGGGATCAACGTGATTGTTACAGGCATGCAAACCTTTATGGCTCAGGGTTTAAAGTTTACCATCAGTCCTAACCCGGTAAATCAAACTGCAAATATTCGCGTGGAAAGTCGTGTCAATGAGACTATCGGGATTGCAATTGTTGATATGCTTGGTCAAAGCATCTATAGCAAGCAATTTGAAATCATAAATACACAGGCTGAAATTCCGATCGATATATCCGCTCTGTCGCGTGGAGTCTATATCCTGCAGGTGACAACGGCGGCTGCCTGCCGGACCGGCCGTTTTATAAAAGAATAATAATTATATATAATATTTATTACGATGAAATCAAAAGTATATATTTCTGTTGTGGCATTATGTTTTGTCACCGTTCAGCTTTTTGGTATTCCGGTGGACACGCTTCGGCATTATAACCCTTCCGCAGGAACAACAACATATACCGGTTACGTGCTTCAGGTCGCTTATTTTGTGCCTCAGGCGCCATGTTCCCTAAAATCGGTTATTATCGGGCTGGGCGGCGCAACCGGCACAGCCACTGTTCATATATATGGACACGAAGGCGGTAATACCGTGCCGCAACTGGAAAAAGACCTGGTGACGCCAATCGTAGTTAATAAAACAACAACAGGCGACCAAAAGGTACAGGTAACATTACCCACAGGCATTTACCTTGCCAACAATCATTTTTTTGTAGGTGTTTCCGGTCTTACCGCCGGTGTCACGTTGTTAGCGGACAGTGAAGCCAAGGCATCGGAATGCGTTTCAACAACCGGAGGCACGTATCACTATATATACCTTAAAAACAGCAGCAACGTATGGTATTATGGCAATAATGCTTTTGTCGTGGATGCATTGGTTGAATACCCTCTTACTTCATCGCCTGACTGGTTTAAAGATGTAACGCTGACGGCAGGCATCGATACCGGCTTAAGCGGGCGTAGTATTGCATGGGGCGATTTTAACAACGATGGCTATCTTGATCTTTCCGTCTATTACAAACTCTATAAAAATAACGGCAACGGAACCTTTACCTACATGAATGCGGTCGCCGGCATTGATACCGTAAAAGGTGTGCAGGGCAGCTTGTTCGCTGACATGGACAATGATGGCTTCCTGGATATTATTCATATCATGACCAAGGATTCGCTTAAAATTTTTAGAAATAATGGGAATGAAACTTTCACCCGCTATACTATTCCTTACTTATCCGGATATCTCGGATGGCAGGGTACAAGCAGCTTCAGCGTGGCTGACGTCAATCTCGATAAATATCCTGATTTATTTATCGGTCGCTTGTGGACTTCATATCCCGCTAATGGTGTACCGGATACGCCTCCCAACCAGTTTTTCCTCAATGACCAGGACTATGATCTTATTGATAGCACTATCATGATCTATCCTGCCGGTTATGGCGGCCACAGAAGCAGGGGTTCCGAGTGGACAGACTTTGACAACGACGGTGATCTCGATCTATACGTGGCTAATTATTACCTGGAACGCGATGAGCTTTGGCAGAATAACGGTGACGGCACCTTTACCAATATTATTGCCGCCAAAGCCCTTGATATTAATTCCCAGGGCGGTTCAGGACATGGCACAGGGGTGGATTGGTGCGACTATGATAATGACGGGGACATGGACCTGCTGCTATCACAGCTGGCGCATCCTAACTTTGTAGTCGCTTATGATCATCGTGGAACAACCATATATAGAAATGAAGGCGGCGCGGGCTTCACCTTCACCGATCTGAACGCTACGGATGGCATTGATTATGAAGAAACGCATTCCGGAGGTTCCTGGGGAGATGTAAATAATGACGGGCTGCCTGACATATTTATCACCGCCTATTATGGCTGCCGCTATGTTGACTTTTACCTTCAAAAGCCTGATCATACTTTTGAAATGAAAACCTATGAATATGGTTTCCAGAATACTTGCACCAATAAGGACGCGGCCTTCGTCGACTTTGACAACGACGGAAGACTCGACCTGTCGAGCACTGACCGGGAAGACGGAGTATTCCGTCTCTATCGTAATGAAGCGCCCCAGGGAGGTAATTATCTTGAGTTGGACCTGGAGAGCACTTCAGGAAATCATTTCGCTGTTGGTGCAAGGGCCATAACCTATGCAGGCGGAAAACAGTATATGCAGGAGGTAAGCGCAGGCAGGGGGCAGATGATGCAGAAGCCTTCGCGTCTTCATTTTGGATTAGCGGGAGCATCTGTCATAGATTCTGTTACTGTTCGCTGGCCGAATGGCACGACGCATACAGAAAAGTTTACCGGCTTGGCTGTTAACAGGCGATATACGCTGAAGGAAGGCGGCGAGGTGATCGGCGGCATTAAGGAAATTGGTTCTTCAGCTTTATATATCTATCCTAATCCCGTTGAAAACCTGTTAACAATTTCAGGATTGGTTTCCTCCAATGAGATGAGCGTAACGATTTACAATGTGCTGGGTGAAAAAGTGTACAGCAGGGCGGAAGCGTTCGGTAAAAACAACGATTCACAGATAACGATTGATGTTTCTGACCTTAAGGCAGGTGTTTATTTTGTCCAGGTGGGCCCGGCGAAATCCGGCGAAAAATATTGGAAGGGCCAATTTTGTAAAGCTGTTCAAAGCAAATAAACTTTTTATTCTTTTATGATTGGTAAAAGAGCGGTTGATAATTCAGCCGCTCTTTTCTGCTTGTGGGGGAGAGGAAAGTTAACTTAGCCCTGGGAATTCCTAATTTTGCATAAGATAATAGAGTATTGTGAAGGGACGTTGCTATTTGATTTTAATGTGGCTGGCTTTAGCAGCCTGTCCTGTTTCTGCACAGCAGAATTTAAACACTGACTCGCTACAAAGGATAATCAGGACTTCCAGGGATGATATTTCTGTCATCATGTCACTGGTGACGGTAGGACATAACATTTATATTTCTTATCCTGATTCGGCGTTGAAGATTTTAGATAAGGCAGAACGCATGACCCAGCGTACGATTAAAAGCACCTCTTCTTCCAATCCTGCTGTGAAGACGCTCCAGAAATGTCTTGCGTCTATCTATTATGACCGTGGCGTTATTTATGCTCAGAAGGGAGATCCGCTGAAAGCATTGACGTATTATAACCAGGCCTTGAAGATCTATGAAAGCACTGACCGGAAATATGGCACTGCCGGGGTGTATAACAGCATTGGTCATATATATCAAAGTGACCTGAATGATACTGCTCATGCACTCGACTATTATCTTAAAGCATTGCACCTGTACGAAGAACTTGATGACACGCTGAATACAGCCGTTATCCTATCCAACGTCGGTTCTGTGTATAAGATGAAAGGCGATGTAGCCACGGCAAGGCAATACTATTTCCGAGCCTTAAGATCAGCGAGAGGATAGGTAATGCCCGGGGCATTGCACAGGCCTCCAAATATATTGCTGAAGTATATAAGGAGGAAGGCAAGACGGACGAGGCCCGCAGCCTGGCCACGCGCAGCCTGAAACTATATAATGAGGCAGGCGATAAGGAAGGAGCTGCCGACGCCATGGTGCTGCTGGGGGACATCTATTTTCTGCAGGGGAATATTATAAAGGCAAGGGATATGGGATCAGAAGCCATGCGTATTGCCGAACGTAACAACTACCGCAACATTATTAAAGAGGCAGCCTTCCTGATGAAAAGAATTTTCAAAGAGCAGGATAAATACCAGGAAGCGCTGCGCATGAACGATTTATATAACAGCATGCGCGATACGACGGAAAACAAGGACGTACAGGCGCAGATGATCCGTGACCTTATGTATTTTGAGAACAGGAACAAGGCCCTCGTGGACAGCATCAGGTTTGTAAGCGCACAACAGGAAAAAGATAACAAGATCCGCCAGCAGCAGATCATGATCGAAGGACAGAAAAAGCTTCGTAATGCGTTTATCGTCATCGTGCTTTTTGTGTTGATCGGAGGGTTGCTCCTCTTCAATCGTTATAGACTAAGCCAAAAGCTGAAGCGCAACGAATTGCAGGTCAACTCCCTTGAGACCCAGCAGAAGCTGCTGCGCGCCCAGATGAATCCCCATTTTATTAATAATGCGCTGAACTCTATCCAAAGCCTTATCCTTGGAAATGAAACGGAGCTGGCGGGCGAATATCTGGCTACATTTTCCAGGCTGACCAGGGCAATACTGGAACAAACCAGGAAGACGTCGATTCCGTTAAGTAAGGAAGTGGAAACCCTGGGCATGTACCTGGAAATGGAAAAGCTTCGCTTCGACAATAAGTTCGACTATGAAATTAAGGTGGATGATAACATAAATCCTGAAACTGTTTCTATACCACCGCTGCTTATCCAGCCGTTTGCGGAGAACAGTATCCTGCATGGCATCATTCATAAACAGGGCAAAGGCAAGGTGACCGTCGGCTTCACGCAGCAAAACGGTACTGTGACGTGCGTAATAGAAGACAATGGTGTGGGGCGGGAGAAGTCGCGTGAGATTAACAGCAGGAAAACAAAGAAGGCCAGTTCCGTAGCCACCCATCTTGCGCATGACCGCCTGACACTGATCAATCAAAATCAAAAGCGGTCGATAGAAATCATTGACCTGAAGGATGAGACCGGCAATCCGAGCGGAACAAAAGTGGTTTTAACGATCCCTTCTTCATCTGCATATGAAAAAACGGACAGCAAGGAAATTTAGTTTGCGCTATTTGCATATATATAATTCGTACATTCGTGGTAATTCGTAATTCGAAGGGAGATGATTAAGGCTATACTTGTTGACGACGAAGCCCGCGGCCGCAAGACCATTGAGGTTTTGCTGCAGCAGCATTTTCCTGAAATAGAAATAGTAGGACAGGGGGAGAATGTGAAGACCGGCCTGGAGCTGATTGAGAAAATGGAACCACAGCTGGTGTTCCTCGATATTGAAATGCCTGATGGCAGCGGTTTTGACCTGCTTCGCAAAATTGCCGATTACAATTTTGAAGTGATCTTCACCACGGCCTTTGATGAGTATGCGCTTGAAGCGTTTCGCTTTTCTGCTATCGGTTACCTTCAGAAGCCCGTGTCTGCAAAGGAATTCCAGCAGACGGTACAAAAAGCAGTGGAGCTGATAAAGCTAAGGCATGGTAGCAGGGAAGGTCAGATCACCACGCTATTGGAAAACTATAGCAACCCTTCGAGAATGAGTAAGCTGATTCTTCCTGATATGGAAGGCTTTCATGTGTTGCCGATCACTGATATTGTTTACCTGGAGGGAGACAGAAATTATTCCAAAGTATTTCTAACCAATAAAGAGACGCTGTTCTCCAGCTATAATCTCGGTTGGTATGAAAAAGCCTTGATGGACAAAGGCTTTTTCCGTATTTCCCGTTCTCACATAATTAATATTTCGCACGTAAGCCGTGTCTCAAAGCAAGATGGTGGCTCCGTGATCATGTCAAATGATGTGCAGCTGCCAATATCGCCGACAAAAAAGGAAGAGTTGAGAAAGATGTTTTTGTGAGCTTAAAGTCTCATTTCTGACTGCTAAATTATTCCTGAAAACAGCCCTTTTTTTATACATTTTAGGCAATAAAACCCTAAAACATGTGTTTTGTCTAATTGTTGTTTGAAGAACAGCAAAAAATAATATATTTGTGGGGTATAAACTTTTTTTACAACGACCAACCCAACTACATGAAGAAACATATACTTACTCTCCTGATACTTTTCGGGTCCGTTACTGATTTTGTTCAAGCTGCAACAACAAATACCTTAACAACAGGTGGAATTGCTTCTGCTTTATGTAGAGGCAGTGCGGTCAGTGTTCCTTATACAGCCAGTGAGTCATTTAATGCCGGTAATGTGTTTACCGCACAGATCAGCGATGCGAATGGGAGTTTTGCGTCACCTGTAAGTATTGGGACAAGGACTGGCACAACTTCCGGAATAATTTCTGCGACCATTCCTTCAGGAACTGCTACGGGAGTTCATTACAGAATTCGTGTTATAGCTTCTGATCCGGCTATTACCGGTGATGATAATGGTAGTGATATAGCTATTAATGCCCCATTAAGTCAGCCTGCATCAATTCTCACCGTGGGTGGCAGCGTAAAAGTATGTCCCGGCGACTTAAAAACATATTATGTAAGCAGGGTTGCTGATGCTATATCCTACAATTGGTCGGCAACTAATCCCGGCGGTACCTTTCTTAATCACCGTAACAGTGCCACTGCTGACAGTATTGATGTACTGTATGATTCAACGCTGACATTTTCAATTACCATGTCTGTTACGGCGAGTAATTCCTGTGGAACAAGTATTGCCAGAACGCTCGTGATATTCAAAAATACACCTGCAACTCCGGGTCTTATATCTGGTCCTATCACGGGTCTCTGTAAAGATAGCATGGGAGTGGCATACAGCGTTGTTGCTACTTCCGGTATTACCTATACGTGGGCTTTCACTACAAATGTTGATGCCACTATTCACCAGGATGGAAGCAATAACATTACGGTTGACTTTGGCCATAATTGGACATCCGGTACATTGGGAGTGCTGGCATCAAATGGCACTACCTGTGGATTAAGCTTGCTTCGCACCCTTGCCATTGGCTCTGTGCCCGCGCAGCCTGCAGGGATCAGCACTCTTGGAGGTGCAGTGAGAGTATGTCCGGGAGATGTTAAAACCTATTATGTCCCAAAGGTGTCAGGGGTTACATCCTACACCTGGACCACTACCGGTGCAGGGGGCAGTATGACCAATCATCGGTTTAGTTCGCTTGCAGACAGTATTGATATTATATATGATTCTGCGTTAACTTTCTCTTTTGTGCTTTTTGTAACTGCTGATAATGGGTGCGGCAGCAGCGTGCCGCGAAGTCTCGTCATTAATAAAAATACACCTTCCCAACCGGGGGTTATCAGTGGTCCCGTGACAGAGGTATGCGCCGGTCAGACAGGAGTAGCTTACAGCGTTCCTTATGTTGGCGGCATTAAATATTACTGGGCCTTTACTACTGTTGTGGATGCAGTCATTAACCAGGATAGCGGCAATATTGTAACGGTTGATTTCGGATCAAACTTTACTACCGGCACTCTTGGTGTGACAGCCTATAACGGAACCACCTGCGGGCCAAGTATCCTGCGTACAGTTTCTATTGCATCTACCCCGGGATTACCGGGCGGTGTATTTACTGTGGGTGGAACCGCAAAAGTCTGCCCCGGAGATTTCAAAACATATTACCTGCTTAATTTTGCAGGCGCGAATTCCTACAGTTGGTCCACCACAACACCCGGAGGTACTATCATGAACCATCGCTCCGGTATAGGTGCAGACACTGTGGATGTATTGTACGACCAAAACCTCGGTGGTGCATTTGTGCTCACTGTTGTTGGAGTAAATGCATGTGGGAACAGCTTTCCACGTACACTCACTGTCAGCACAAATATTCCAACGACACCTCTTAATATTACCGGTCTCTCCACGGAAGTGTGTGCAGGAACGAATGGGGTGGCTTATTCTGTTCCGCAAACATCCGGAATCACTTACGACTGGTTTTTTACCTCAACAGTTGATGCCGTTATCCACCAGAATGGTGGTAACACGGTAACTGTTGATTATGGGCCTGCATGGGGCTCCGGCACACTTGCCGTTACTGCCGATAACGGCACAACGTGTCCGAACAGCTCTGCGCGTACATTGACTATTACCTCTAAGCCGGGTTTGCCCGGTAATATTGGTACAGTAGGAGGAACCGCTAAAGTTTGCCCGGGTGATATTAAGACCTATTATATACAAAAAGTAGTAAATGCCAATGCTTATTCATGGAGCACATCCAGTCCCGGTGGTACCTTGCAGAATCACAGGAGCAGCAGCCAGGCAGATAGCATTAATGTGAAATTTGATTCTTCAATGGCAGCTACGTTTGTGCTTTTGGTGACAGCTGATAATTCCTGCGGCCCAAGCGGTGCACGAAACATTACTGTGGTGAAAAAAACACTGTATTATCGTGATGCAGATGGTGATGGCTACGGAGATCCTTCAGTTAGCATTAATGGCTGTCTGGCAACTCCTGGTTATGTAGATAATAATACAGATTGTAATGACAACAATAATAATATTCATCCGGGAGTTGATGAATTGTGCAATGGAATTGACGACAATTGCAACGGGCAAACGGATGAAGGAATCAGAACTGTTTTTTACCGTGACGCAGATGGAGATGGTTTTGGAAATCCCAACATGGTCAGTGACTCCACATGTATCGTGCCCAACGGCTATGTAAATGATCAGAATGACTGCAATGACAATAATGCCAATATTCATCCGGGAGGCGTGGAGGTTTGTAACGGCATAGATGATAATTGCGACTCGTTTATAGATGCAGGGGTCACAACTACTTTTTACAGGGACTTCGATAGCGATGGTTATGGTAACCTAAACAATACGATTCAGGCTTGTGCTGCATCCGCCGGTTATGTTAGTGACAGTTCTGACTGCAATGATGCTAATAATCACATTCATCCGGATGCCGATGAAGTATGCAATGGTTTTGATGACAACTGCAACGGACAAGTTGATGAAGGCGTGAAATCTGTATTCTTTCTCGATGCTGATAACGATGATTATGGTGATCCCTCAATGCAAAGCGAGCCCACATGTGCCGCTGGGTTAGGGTATGTGGAGAACAATGGTGATTGTGATGATCATAAAGCTTTTGTACATCCGGGTGCAACAGAAACCTGTAATCTTATAGATGATGATTGTGATGGTGATATTGATGAAGGAGTGACGCTGGCTTTCTTCTTTGATAATGATGGTGATGGCTTCGGAGATGGTAATATCACTGTTTCTGCATGCTCAGCACCGCAAGGTTATGTAAGTAATAATTTTGATTGCGATGATCAGCAGATTTTATTTGCAGATTATGATAACGACGGGTATGGTGCTGGTCCACCTGCTGCATGCGGAGTAACGGATAATACGGATTGCAATAATTTTTCTTCATCTGTTCGCCCCGGCGCCAATGAAGTCTGTAATGGATATGATGACAACTGCGATGGACAGGTAGATGAAGGTGTTGTCCATACTTATTACCGTGATGCGGATGGCGACACCTATGGAAGCTCAATTGATTCTGTTCAGGGTTGCTCTGCCCCGGCAGGGTATGTTTTAAATAACTCTGATTGCGATGACAGCCGAATCCTTTATGCAGACGAGGACAATGATGGCTATGGCAGCCTGAATCCTTCTGGCTGCGGCCTGATCGATAACAGCGACTGCGATGATAGCCGGTCATATATATATCCCGGCGCAACGGAAATCTGTAACCTGCTGGATGACAACTGTGACGGAGAAACTGATGAAGGAGTGAAGATCACCTTTTACCTGGACGCTGACAATGATGGTTATGGTGATGTTGATTCCACAACTTTAGCCTGCACCGTTCCATTCGGATATGCTGAAGACAATACAGATTGCGACGATACGAATCCTGATGTGAACCCGGGTTCTCAGGAAATTTGCTTTAACTATTTAGATGATAATTGCAGTGGTGAAGAAGATGAAGGCTGCTGCCCTGCATGCACCGTTAAGCCGGCTACACCGTCAGCCATTACCGTATCAGGCGGAACTGCACAGGTTTGCCCGGGCAATAAGAGAGTGTATTCAGTAACCAGGGTTTTCTGTGTTTTTTATGAGTGGACACCGCCGGCCGGAGCGACCGTGATAAAAGGGCAGGGCACAAGTAATGCCACCGTTTTATTCAATAGTGGATTTACATCTTCAGGATCAATCACCGTAAGGGCTTATAACGCTTGCGGAACAAGTGCTCTTCGCTCCCTGGCGATTTCGAGAAAAGCGAACCCGGCTGCTCCCGGAATTATTACTGTTTCAGGAGGCTCAGCGGCTGTATGTCCCGGCGATTTGAGAACCTATACGGTGGCCCAGGTAACTGAAGTTAATTACTGGTGGACGCCTCCTGTTGGCGGCACTCTGACAAGCGGCCAGGGAACAAATAGTGTGAAGATATTATATGATACCAACTTCACTGCAAACGGCATTTTGTCAGTATATGCAGACAATGGTTGTGGTGTAAGTACTTCGTCGCGGACATTAACAATATCAAGAAATCTTCCTGCAACACCGGGTTCTATCAGCCTGAGTGGGGGAAGCAGTGCAGTTTGCCCGGGCGATGTGCGTACTTATAAGGTTACGGCAGTGAGCGGTTACACCTATGTATGGACTCCTCCTGTTGGTGCAACGGTTACTGCAGGGCAGGGGACTAACATCATATCCCTGCTCTTCGATACTAACTTTATTTCATCGGCACCTTTAACAGTAAGCTCAGTCAACAACTGTGGCATCAGCGCGCCTCGCAGCCTTACGATTTCCAGAAGTTCAGTTCCACGGCAGCCGGGCTTAATCGCAGTTTCCGGCGGAAGCGCTGCAGTTTGCCCGGGCGACCAGCGTACGTACACCATTTCAATTGTAGCCAACACCCTTTATTATAACTGGGTAGTGAAGCCGGGAATGAATATTATCAGCGGACAGGGAACGTTAAGTGTTAAAATTGGTTTCGATAACAGTTTTGTTGCACCCGACACGCTTACTGTAACTCCTGTCAATGGCTGCGGTAGCGGACCTCCACGAATTTTAGTTATTCCGAGAAATAATCCCGCAACACCCAGCACAATTACTGTAACGGGAGGCACAGCAGCAGTATGTCCCGGGGATGTTCGCAACTATAAAGTTACTGCCGTCGCAGGAATCACATACAATTGGGTTCCTCCGGCAGGTGCTACGGTGTCAGGTGGGCAAGGCACAAACCAAATCAGTCTTGCCTTTGATGCCGGCTTTAGTGCTAACGGAGTTCTGACTGTGACAGCAAATAACGGATGCGGCACAAGTGCTGCGAGAACGCTTACTATTATCAGGAATTTGCCACCAACACCCGGTTCAGTCAGTGTTTCAGGGGGAAGCGCACTGGTATGCCCGGGTGATGTGCGAACGTATTCAGTTACACAGCAAACAGCGGTGACCTATACCTGGACTCCTGCCTTAGGCTCTTCAATTAACTCCGGACAGGGTTCAAACAGTGTTGTGGTAACGTATGAGAATGGATTTACAGCTAATGGTATTTTATCTGTAGTTTCTGTAAACGGGTGCGGTAACAGCTCACCACGGAATGTGGTAGTAAACAGAAATGTTCCGGCAACCCCCGGTCTTATTGGTATTTCCGGTGGCAGCGCAGCTGTTTGTCCCGGTGATGTACGAACCTATAGTGTAACTGCTGTCTCCGGAATTACATACGGATGGACACTGCCGGCGGGAGGGAATATTACCTCCGGAGCCGGGACAAATTCGATCACAGTTTTATACGATGAAAATTTTGTTGCTTCCGGCACCTTGTCTGTTGTTGCAATAAATACGTGTGCAACCAGCGCAGCCCGGACAGTGACAGTTTTAAGAAATTTACCTGCTCAGCCCGGCGTCATTACGGTTTCGGGCGGCTCAGCTTCGGTGTGCCCGGGAGATGCCCGATCCTACTCAGTTACTGCAGTGTCAGGCATGACGTATGTATGGACAACTCCGACAGGTGGTGTTATTAGCAGTGGCCAGGGAACAAACAGCATCACTGTTACCTACAATAATAATTTTACTGCACAGGGAACCATTACCGTCAAGGCTCAAAATGCCTGTGGCGTCAGTGCTATAAGGTCTGCAACGGTTTTATATAATCTTCCCGGTACGCCAGCGACTCTTGTCGGATCGACCTCAGTTTGTAAGAATACCGTTAACACTTATTATACCAACACAGTGTTTAACGCATCATCTTATTTGTGGACAGTTCCCGTGGGTGCCGTAATTCAGGGATCATCAACGGATACAATGGCGGATGTGCTTTTTGGCACCGGCGGCGGAGCTGTAAGTGTAAGGTCAGTGAATGGATGCGGCTCATCTTCTGCACGCTCAGTTACCGTAAAGATTACCTGCCGTGAAGGTGAAACACCGGATGAGGCAGTGAATGATTTACATACAGTTGTATATCCCAATCCTACAAGCGGTGATGCATTGCTTAAGTTTTCCTGCAGCAGCCAAACAAGCTTCACGATGAAGGTATTTGATGTTACAGGGAGACTGTTGATCAGTAAAGAAGGACGGTGCCAGGAAGGGTTGAATAACCTGCCTGTCAACATGAAAGGATATTCGAAAGGTATTTATATGCTTTATTTACAAGCAGGAGCTGCAGCTCAACAAGTGAAGCTTGTAATAGAATAAACAGGCGTAAAAGCAGCCATTAACTCATGATCTATATATCGTTTAGGTCATGAGTTTTTTTATTGCCCGTCCGGAAAAAATGTTATATTTGTAGCTAACAAACTGAACATTGCCAGGGGTTAAATGAGGGGATTTTTTTTATTTGTTTTATTCGTAATGTCAGGTGCCATAAATGCCTGTCCGACTTCACTCATCTTAGCAAATAATATCACCATTGATAGTGTTCCGGTTACGTTATGCAAAGGTGCGGCTTTTAACATACCCTATACTGCTGTGGGATCCTTCGATGTCGACAATATATTTACGGCGCAGCTGAGTGATTCCGGAGGAAGCTTTGCAAATCCGGATACAATTGGTTCACTTAGTTCACAGGTGTCAGGAACGATAACAGGCACAATACCTTCTAACACTATTATAGGTATAAGATACAGGATAAGAATTGTGGCTTCCGGTCCTGCCGTTACCGGGTCGGATAACGGAAATAATATTTCTATAAAGACTGTTTTGTCAATGCCCGGCGCGGTCCAGACTGTCGGTGGTACAGCAAAAGTATGCCCAAAAGACATGAAGACTTACTATATATCAAATGTAGCAGGTGCAAGCGGCTATACGTGGAGTTCATCTTCTCCGGGAGGTGTCATCATGAATCAGCGTGCCGGAGCGGTTGCGGATAGTGTAGATGTTCTATTTGACTCTACTCTATCAACGGGATATACATTGTCAGTAACAGCAGATAATGTATGCGGCAGCAGCCCGCCAAGAACTCTGATTATTTATAAAAATATTCCTCTTACTCCTTCTGCTATTACCGGCCTCTCTACGGAAGTCTGTGCCGGCAGCACTGCTGTCAGCTATAGTGTTGCTCCAACGACAGGATATTCATACAGCTGGAGCTTCACTTCTGTAGTGGATGCTGTTATTCATCAAACAGGAACTAATACGATTACCATTGACTATGGATCTAACTGGGCAGGAGGAACTTTAAGTGTTGTGGCTTCTAACGGCACTACTTGTGGTAACAGCGTGTCTCGGACACTTGGCGTTGGCGCTCAACCGGGCATTCCCGGCGGTATTGTTACAGTGGGAGGTACTGTTAAAGTCTGTCCCGGCAACAATAAGACCTATTATATCTCAAAAGTTGCAGGTGCTTCCGGATATACATGGAATTCAGCATCACCCGGTGGTCTCATTTCCAATCACCGCAGCAGCGCAACGGCTGACAGTATTGATATAGCCTTCGATGGTAACCTTGCTGCTTCGTATTTTCTTACTGTTACAGCTGATAACAATTGCGGCAGCAGTGCCGCCCGGTCGCTTATTATTTACCGGAATACACCGGTGACGCCGGTTGCCATCACAGGCCCTTCAACAGAAGTATGTGCCGGTAGTAACGCAGTGGCGTATAGTGTCTCTTACACATCCGGATATACCTATACCTGGAATTTTACATCCGCTGTCGATGCCTCCATTCACCAGTCCGGCACCAATAACATAACGATTGACTTTGGATCAGGATGGATAAGTGGTACGTTAAGCATTATAGCGTCTAACGGAACCACTTGCGGTAATAGCCCACCAAAGACATTATCTATAAGCAGTGTCCCTGCTTCTCCTTCCGGCATTGTAACAGTGGGCGGAACGGTGAAAGTTTGTCCCGGCGACAGCAGAACATATTATGTTCCGAAGGTAGCAGGTGTTACCGGCTATATATGGAGCTCTATATCACCGGGAGGGACTATTATGAATCACCGTAGCAGCCTGTTTGCCGATACGGTTGATGTAGCTTTCGACACGAGCCTTGTTGCCGGCTTTACTCTTTCGGTAACTGCTGTCAATGCCTGTGGTGGCAGCGCGCCCAGGTCGCTGGTTATATATAAGAATGTGCCTGCCACGCCGGTTGCTATCAATGGTCCTTCGGCTGAAGTCTGTGCAGGTCGCCAGGCTGTAACCTATAGTGTTACAAATACGCCCGGGTATTCTTATTCATGGACCTTTACTTCAACGGTAGATGCTCTAATTCATCAGTCAGGCATTAACTCTGTTACAGTTGATTTTGGTCCGGCCTGGTCGGGCGGTACACTAAGTGTAATTACTTCTAACGGATCAACCTGTGGCAATGGATCACCGCGCACGTTGTTTATCGGAGCACAACCTTCTGTTCCGGCAAATATTGGAACAATTGGTGGGGTGGGGAAGGTCTGCCCGGGAGATGTTAAAACTTACTATATATCAAATGTAGCCGGTGCCTCATCTTATAAATGGTCATCTCTTTCTCCTGGAGGAATATTTTTAAATCACAGGTCCGGATCATCAGCTGATAGTATTGACGTTAGCTACGATACTGCCCTTACTGCATCATTTATTATCTCGGTTACCGCAGATAACCTTTGTGGCAGCAGCGCTCCAAGGACTCTCATCATTGCCAAGAACGTTCCCTCAGTGCCGGGCACCATTACGGGACAGTCAACGGAAGTTTGTGCTAATTCGAATGGCTTATCATACAGCGTGCCGTTATCTTCAGGTGTAACTTATTTGTGGAGCTTTACCTCAGTTGTAGATGCCGTTATTCATCAGAATGGCACCAACAATATTACTGTTGATTTCGGACCTGCCTGGTCTGGAGGCACTTTAAATGTGGTTGCGTCAAACGGTACTACCTGTGAAAATAGTTTCGCCAGAACACTATATATCGCGGCTCAGCCCAACGGGCCCGGTATTATCAAATCACTGGGGGGTGCTACAAAAGTATGTCCCGGTGAACTTAAGACATACTATATATCAAAAGTAAATGGTGCAACCGGTTATACCTGGAGCTCATCATCAGCCGGAGGAACTATTCAGAACCATCGTTCAGGCCTGACGGATGACAGTGTCGATGTTCAGTTTGATGCAGGGCTGTTAGTAACGTTTACGTTGGGTGTAACGGCAGATAATTCCTGTGGCAGTAGTGCTAAAACCACGCTTATTATTACGAAGAAAACCATCTATTATAGGGATGCTGACGGTGATGGATATGGTGCTTCATCCGACAGTGCACCTGCCTGCTCATCACCTCCGGGCTATGTAGACAATAAGCTTGACTGCAACGATGCGAATGCCTCTATTAATCCTGCCGCAGCTGAAGTTTGTAACGGCATTGATGATAACTGCAGCGGCACGACTGATGAAGGAGTGACGCTGACATTCTTCAGAGATGCAGATAGCGATGGGTATGGTGATCCTAACATGACACAGGCTGCGTGCACAATGACTCCCGGATATGTAAGTAACAGCAGCGATTGCAATGATGCTGATGCAGCAATTCATCCGGGCGCCGCCGAAGTATGCAATTCCATTGATGATAATTGCGATGGAAGAACGGATGAAGGATTGGCGCAAATATTTTATCGCGACCTTGATAACGATGGTTATGGGAATCCTGTTGACAGCATTTCTGCCTGTGCTTCTTCACCCGGCTATGTAAGTGACAATACAGATTGTAACGATGCATTAAACAGCGTGCATCCGGGTGCAACAGAGGTTTGTAATAATATTGATGATAACTGCGATAATTTTATTGATGAGGGGGTCCGTCTTACTTTTTACTATGATGCAGACAACGATGGTTACGGAACAATTGATATCAGCATCCAGGCCTGTATTCAACCTGCGGGATATATCAATAACAGCACTGATTGTAATGATACTATTGCTTCCATTCATCCGGGAGCTGCAGAGATTTGCAATGGCATTGATGATAATTGTGACAACGCCATTGATGAAGGCGTGCTGTTAACTTTTTTCTTCGATGCTGATGCGGATGGATATGGAAACAGTACAGACAGTATTATCGGCTGCTCATCTGCTGCAGGATATGTGAATAATAAAGCTGATTGTAATGATGCAGATGTTAGTATTAATCCCGGTGTTGCTGAGGCGTGCAATGGCATTGATGATAACTGCAATAATAGCATTGATGAGGGAGTGTTGCTTACGTTTTATGCAGATAATGATAGCGACACGTACGGCAGCCAGCTGGACAGTGTAATGGTATGTGCGATGCCGCAACATTATATTAACAACCAAGGCGACTGTAATGATTTCAATGCCGCCATTCATCCGGGTGCTGTCGAAATATGCAACGGAATAGATGATAACTGCGAAGGGACTATTGATGAAGATTGTATTCTATACGCAGCTGAATTAAATTCCGGCAGTGCAATTAAAGTATATCCCAATCCTGCAAAGGACAAGCTGTCTGTGTCGCTCTATTCCGGCAAAAGCGGAACCTGTAAATTTTCTTTTATTGATTTGCCCGGCAAAGCTGTAATGATAGAAGAGAAGGCCCTTTCACCGGGCGTAAACACGATTGTGTTTGATGTTTCTTCTTTTGCTAAAGGAGTTTATTTCCTTATCCTCTCAGGCGAAAGCACAAGCCTGGTGACAAGAGTTGTTATCGAATAGCGATTACACTTCTGTCTTATTAGCGTGATGCTTTTTTTTCAGCCGCTCCCGGAATGAAGTGCCTATTGCAATGTAAAACATCTTGCTGCTTTCCGGGTTGTAATGTACGTACGTGGTTGTGGTAGGAGGAAGCAGTAACCGGTCCCTTGATTTGAGGAAGTCATTCATGTAATATTTGAAGCGTATATATGAGCCGCTCTTAAACCGTATGTCTGCAAACAGGGATGGGTTAAAAGTATTGATGTAATCTCCGGCAAACCAATGGCCGATCGTTTCATAGTTCTTGATCTTCTGATCATTGTAGAGCAGCTTTTCCTTGTAAGCAAACATGAATTCAGCTTCACCTCCCAAAGCAAGGAATGCTCCTTTTTTCATGTTGCCGATTTTAAGCGCCAATGGAACTCCGATGCTGTAAGCCCTTTGCTTCAGCGTCATGTCTCCAAGGGCATCATTGATATGAATCCTGTTAATCAGGCCGATGTTTCGCAGTCCCAAACCTGTATATATACCAAATGTATTGTTGAAATTATAATGTGACTGCGCTCCGACATGAAAGAAGGCGCTGAACCGGACTACATTGTCCAGTGTCATCCCGCCTGATTTGACTTCACCACCCGAGAAGATAAGTTCTGTGGCCGACATCCTGTACCACTTATTGATGGGAGTCCTGGAGCTGTCCTTCAATAGCGACGTGATGATGTCCTGTCCTAAGACCGGGATGCTGCATACTGCCAAAAATGCAAGTAATAGAAGTTTAGATTTCATAGCATTAAACGAAATTAAGTGTATTGAACTTTTGGTTTAGAATGTTTTCATCAGGGCTGTTAAGCCAGTTTTTAAGAATCGTTGAATAGACCTGCCTGAAATCTACTTTATAAATGAGGTCACCATTGTCCAGGTTTTTCAGGTCGGGCATTTCATTATAGATGCCTGCTTTGGCCAGCTTACCGCCGGCTATATATACATTATTAGAGGTTCCATGATCTGTTCCAAGACTGGCATTTTGCGCCACTCTTCTTCCGAATTCAGAGAACGTCATTACAACAGTATCGTTGAAGCGGTTATTGACTTTCAGGTCATCGCAGAATGTTTTCAATGTATCTCCATACACCTTTAATAGCCTGTTGTGCTGTCCCTTCTGGGTAACGTGCGTGTCAAAGCCGGAAAGAGACACATAATAGATCCTGATGTCGCTTCCTGAACATATCAGTTCAGCAACAGTTTTCATGCGCTTGCCGAATTCATGCTGTGGATAAAGCTTCACTGATTTATAGATCCTGGAATGATCATAAATATAATCGGCGGACTCCGTTGTTTCAATAAGTGTTTTGTGAAGGAACTCGACCGTGGGATGATCTTCATGGACATGATAATCATTTACGACTCCACGTATCATCCTGTTTTGAGAAGACATGTGAAGTGTTGCAGGATCACGAAAAGCAAGGCCTTTCATCTGCTCGCCTTTCAGGGCAAGGCTCAGGGTATCATCAAGTTCAATGGCGGCATGTGGTCTTGCACACTCACCGCTGCAGGTGTTGTCAAGATATCTTCCCAGCCAGCCAGTAGTCAGCACCTTGTCTTCATCACTTGCGGACTGCCAGATATCCATGCTTCGGAAGTGAGAGCGGTTAGGATTCGGATAGCCGACATTATTAATGATGGATAAATTGCCATCGTGATACAGGTCTGCTAATCCCTGCAGGTTGGCATTGAATGCCGCCAGGTCCGTAACCGGGATAATGTCATCATCCTTTAAACCAATTCCCGGACGTGCTTTGTAATAAAGATCGTCGCGGTAAGGCACCAGGCAATTAAGGCCGTCATTACCTCCTGATAGCTGTACAACAACAAGCACCTTTCCGTTGTAGGATCCGGCGCCATATATATCAGCTGCCGCCTTCAGGAAATCGGGAATTAGGAAAGAGGCAGATGCGAGAGCCGTATTGCGAAGAAATTGCCTGCGGGAGTGAGCCATTGTTATATAAGTTGAAATTCAGGTAAGGACATGATATTGGAAGCCATGCTGATGATTCTTTTCTCTTCAGAAGAATGATCCGAATTTTTGCTGATAAGCGATTTATCGATGCGGTCAGCATTGCATTGAACCAGGCTCTCCAGCAGCTTATTCTCAAGGTCTTCGGCAGATAGATTCTTAAAGCTGTTTGTCATCCTGCTCCAGTCGCTTTTAATCTTTCCTATTTCTTTTTTCTGGTAACCATTCAGCGGTGCTTCCTCATAGGCAGGCTTTGACTGCATATCCAAGGTGGAGTTCGTCAGTATATATTGTGGGATGCTAAGGCGCACCAATAGGGTAGAGCTGTCGATCCACCGCGAACCGCCTTTCCAGCCCGCCACGTTGGGAGGGAAGAACAGCACCTGGCCCAACACATACTGCAGGTCTATGGCTGTTTTGGTCTTTTCAAACTCAAGCTCAACAAGTTTTTTGTAGCGGACAAGCAATTCAACCGGTGATGCAATCTTGCTGCCGATGTTTTCATCATCATAGAACCACTCTGCAGTGAAGATGCTTCTCATCAATGCGCTGATATCATAACCGGAGCTATAAAATCCTTCCGCCAGCTCGTTAACACGCTTGCTGTTTACATTGTCATTAACGAACTCGCGGTATATTTTAGTAGTAAGGTAAACGGCAGTCTGCTTGTTCTCAAGAATGATGTTAATGATGTCATCCCCGTTAAAATTCCCTTTCTTGTTCATGAATGTCTTTTCACCGGCGTCGTGATCTTTTTCATGAAACTCAAACGCTCCCTTGCCATTCACAGCCCAGCCCGTAAAAGCCCGTGCAGCTTCCTTGATATCGTTTTCCGTATAGTGACCTTCCCCTAAGGTAAACAGCTCCATTACTTCACGGGCGAAGTTTTCATTCGGATGATCTTTTTTGTTCTGCTGATTATTCAGATATATAATCATGGCCGGATCTTTCGAAATGGCGAGAACCAGGTCGCCGAATTTGCCAAGTGCATATTTCCTGATCATGTTGTTCTGCATCTGCATCAGATAAGAGAAAGGAACTGAGGTGGAGAAGTGGTTGTGCCAGAAGAAGGTCATCTTTTCCCTCAACTGCGCTTTTGTGAATGCCATCTTAAATATCCATTCCAGGTTCAGCTCTTCCGAATCCTTCTTCGATTGCAATATCATCTTAATAAATTGCACTGCCCCGACACCTTTTGCTTCTTCTTTTTCATTCAGCGGATAAGGCAGGTATTCCATATCCTTGTAAGATTCTGAAGCCTTAAACAGCTCATCAACGAGAGCAGGCAGGGGAGTGTTAAGCTTTGAATGAATTACATCGGGAGTTTCTCCGAAAGCAGCGCGGAGATACAGGTGTTGAATTTTCTGTTGTTGTGAAGCCATGCGGTCGCTAAATCAAATCCTGTGCCCTAAGTTATTGCATTAATTAAGATCAGATGAAGTTAATTGTTAATATCGAATTGCGAAATGATATTTAGTGACTATCAGGTTGTTTGTATAAACTCAGATCGGATGGAAGCTTGAAGCGGGAAGATGGAAGAAAAGCGGTTCTATCTCCATCTTCCTGTTCAAGACCAAAAAAGTTCATGCATCCCGATACTCAACTAAATTCTTCTCCTATTAAATATTTTTAATTCGAAATTAATTCGAAATTCGGGATTATATATTCGAAATTCATATACTTTTGGTGTTAAATCTAAACCTATGAATAAACTTTACATCCTTATTTTATTGCTGTTTGTTGGCAGCTTTTCAAAAGCACAATCCTTTTGTGATAACAATGGCAACATTGCATTGTTCTCCAACTATGATGGAGGTATTTTGCGCATCAACGTGGATGTAAATATTCCGAACCTTAAGATCGGGATTGTGAGCTATGAGAATGATTCGGTCATTCTCACCGGCCCTTTTCTCAGCAATGTGACGCAGGTAGTATATGCAGGATATTTTGTTTCCTCCAATGTTCATTGCAGTCCGCAGCCGAAGACAAAGACAATTAACGGCGCGCCGGCAGGAACGGATACAGTTATATATTATCCGACGGCTACTTATAACAACAGCAATGGCTGGCCGGCTATACTTTGCAACTATAGCTGCGATATAAACAGCAACCAGGGCGGCTGCAATACGGCAGACCAAATTGCAGATTACTTCTTTAATGTGTTTGGCAGCACCAAATTCCTTTTCCATTACACGCAGTATGGCTGCTGGACGGGCATTCATAATATCAGTGCCGGCGGCAACTGCTGCGCTATTGCAGGTGCAGTGCCCCCGGCGGCTGCATTCCAGGCTGATGATTCATCGGTTTGCGCGAATAACTGCGTGTTTTTTACCGACAACAGCGCCGGTAACCCCACAAGCTGGAAATGGACTTTTAACGGCGGCACTCCTGCCACCAGCACGGCTCAAAACCCTATTGTTTGTTATTTTAACGCCGGGACTTACGATGTGAAACTGGTAGTATCAAATTCCGGCGGCAGCGATTCATCCGATATGACCGGCCTTATCACCGTTTTCCCGTCTCCGCCGATTCCGAATCTTTACTTATCTAACGACACGTTGTGTTCCAGCATTGATTCATCTGGCTACACTTATCAATGGTATAAAGACGGAGTTGTGATCCCGGGTGCAACAGGTCCTTGTCTTGTAATAACTGATCCGTGCTCAAATTACGATCTTGCAATCAAGGATAGTAATGGATGCCAGGTAGCCGTTGGCATTAACACCATTTGTGCAGGTATGAATGAGTATGGCAGCGATAAGAACCTTATAATAAAACCAAATCCCGTAAGAGAGCAGTTGCTTATATATGGCTTAAGCGGTGATTTTAAAATATATAATATTATGGGGGAATGTGTTTATGCAGGAACAAAAGCTGAAGCAAGAGATGTGAGCGTGGAAGCTTCCGGCTGGCCTGCGGGCGTTTATTTTGTGAAATTGAATCCGGAAGCAGGAGACAGCGTGATCAAATTCTTAAAGGAGTGAAAAAAGAATTTACTTAGTACATTTGCCCGCTCAACAAAATACATATGAAGCTTAAGAAAATTTTATTGCCGGCCTTTGCAGTTGCCCTGATTTTTACTGCCTGTAACAATGCTCCACAGGACAAAAAAGAAGAAGTGAAGGATGCGCATGCTGACACTTTAATGCTGGCAGCAGGGGAGAAGATCATCTATCAATGCCCGATGCATCCTGAAGAGGTTAGTGACAAACCCGGTCAGTGTCCGAAGTGCGGAATGGACCTGGAAAAGGTTGTTGTAAAGGATACAATCAAAAAGTAATTTCGAATATTTAATTTCGAATTTCGAATCAATTTCGATTCGTGATTCGAAATCTTATCTCAACATTTTCTCTCTCTTGAGCAAATAGGGCAGCAGCACCTGCTTATAGCCCTGGTGAATGTCGGCTTCCACGAAGTCAATCCTGTATTGTGCGCATTTGTGTGCCAGCTCTTTTTTGAATGCGGTCATGGACTGTATATAGGTTTCCTTGATCTCGTTTGAATGCACCTTCACCTGCTGGCCTGTTTCTACATCCACAAACAGGTAAGGACGGTTATCGAAATCAAATTGCTCCTCCTTCTTCTTATCGGTTACATGGAACAATATCACTTCGTGCTTGTTGTGCTTTAAATGCTGCAAAGCACCGAACAGCTCGTCGCGCTGCTCGTAGTTGGTTTCCATCATGTCGCTGAAGATGATGATCATCGAACGCTTATGAATGGATTCTGCAATAAGATGCAGTGCGCTTGCTGCAGCGGTTTTTTTCTGTTTCATCACGGCTGCATCTGCAATGATCCTGTCAAGCTGGGCAAAAAGATATTTATGGTGAACGGAGGTGGACTTGGCCGGCGTATTCAATTCAAGGTTGTCGGAGAAAACACTCAGGCCCACTGCATCGCGCTGCTGGCGCAGCATGTAAGTAACCGCTGCTGCACAATGTCCTGCAAAGGAAACTTTGTTGAGCAGCTTCTCACCTTTTGCTATTTCAGGATAATGCATCGAGGAAGAGTTGTCAATCACAATCTGGCAGCGCAGGTTGGTTTCTTCCTCGTAACGTTTTACAAAAAGCTTGTCACTGCGCCCATACAGCTTCCAGTCAATATGCTTGGTGGATTCACCTGTATTATACAGGCGATGCTCGGCAAACTCCACGCTGAAGCCATGAAACGGACTTTTATGCAGCCCCGTGATGAAGCCTTCAACGACCTGCCTGGCAAGAAGCTCAAGGTGGCTAAGCTGCTGGACCTCCTGTTGGTTGATTGACATGAAATGGTTTGAGGTTTGAGGTTTGAAGTTTGAGGTTGCAATAACATCAAACTTCAAACCTCGAACTCTTAGACGAGCTGTGCGTTGAGCTTGTTGGCAAGCACGCTTTTTGGCACTGCACCAACCTGCTTATCGACGATCTGGCCGCCTTTGAAAAACAATAAGGTGGGTATATTGCGGATACCGTAGTTCATGGAGATGTTCGGGTTGCTGTCCACATCTACCTTTCCGACGATAGCCTTCCCGTCATATTCCTTTGCGATCTCTTCTACGATGGGGCCTACCATGCGGCAGGGGCCACACCATTCAGCCCAAAAGTCAATTAATACGGGTTTGTCAGATTTTAATACTACTTCGTCGAAGTTAGCGTCGGTGATTACTAATGCCATAAATATTCCTTTTTTATATGTTTATGATTACGCAAAGGTAATAACAATAATACTGCCAAGATTATTGGTTTTTGACAGTTTGGCACAAGTTATAAGCCAGCGCACCGCTGATTTTGTGATTTTCACGGTATAATTGATGACCTTATTAATGCTAAGTTTGTAATCGTTACGGAAAATCCTGAGCTTTTTACAACAACCGCCAATGAAAAAATGGTACTTATTCTTCATCGCTTTTTTAGGAGCATCTTGCAGCGTGCGGGCGAATCTTATAGTAGCCACGCCTGCTAACTACACATCACTGATTTCTTCACTGAATGCCGGCGACACCTTGCTGCTGACGGCAGGTATCTATACGAATAACTTAACCCTTAACGGAAAAAACGGAACTGCCCTTAAACCTATCGTTATTATGGGTATGGGCAATACGACCGTTATCCGGGGCAATGCCTGCTGCAACACCGTAAGCATCACGAAATGTTCTTATCTCACTTTGTCATATTTCAAGCTGGATGGAATGAATCAATTTGTTGATGGAGTGAAAGCTGAAGGAACAGCAGGGAATTGGGCGCATCATATCACTGTTGAGCATTTAACCATTACTAACTATTATAAAGACCAGCAGCAGGTAGGCATCAGCACCAAGTGCCCCGCTTGGAACTGGATAATCAGGAGCAATATTATTAATGGCTCAGGCACCGGCCTGTATCTTGGCAATTCTGATGGAACGCGGCCATTTGTAATCGGCATCATTGAAAATAACCTGGTTGAAAACACCATTGGCTACAACATGGAAATAAAGCACCAGCTTAATGGCGTTAGAGATTCGTTTCCCGGCACTATGGTGAACGGCTTTACTATTATCAGGAACAATGTATTTACAAAAGATTCTGCCACGTCCTCTACCGGAGCTAATGCACGTCCGAATTTGCTGGTGGGAGGTTTCCCCACCTCCGGCTGGGGTTCGCTTGATTATTATGACATCTATGGTAACTTTATTTACAATAACCCGGTCGAGGCGCTTTTCCAGGGCACCGGCAATATACATATATATGCAAACGTGCTTGTTAACCATTACAACCCTGCCGGATTCAGGGCGGTGTATATCACCCCGCAGAACGGCGTAAGCCCGCAGGAGGTCGAGGTTTTTCATAATACAGTGTGGGCGGCAAACTCGTCCGGCGGCATAAGGCTGTTAAGTCCTGACACTAACTACAGTCAATATTGTTATGCAAACGCAGTTTTCAGCCCTTTGCCTATAACCAACTTTAAAGACACAGCCGGTAACATCACTGACGCGTATGGCAATGCCGGGCTGTATGTGTTGTCGGCAACCACGGCGCTCAGCTCCCTGGACCTTTATCCTAAAAGCAGCAAGCTTACAGGAATGTTAATTGCAGGCAGCCACTTTAACCATGATGTTGATTGGGATCAGGACTTCAATAAAAATCTTTATGACTGGACTTACCGCGGAGCGTATTCAGGCTGTTGCACAAACTCCGGATGGAAGCTGAGTATTGACACCATGCCTTTTTCACGCGGTACCGTTACTGTTCTTCCGGGTTTTGTTTTGAATGGTAAGGCGGAGGCTTTTGTTGACGCTTCACTTCACCTTTTACATGTCAGACTCAATGGCATTTTAAGAGCAGAGATTAAAGTATTTGATCTGCAGGGAAAACTAATGGTTGAAAAGTCAGCATTTTATGGAGATAATCAAATTGATGTTTCTGCGTTTAACAACGGAGTATTTATTATTGTCGTGATGGGGGATGGTCGTGTACTTTTTAAGGATAAGATTGTTGTTGTAGATTAAAGTGGACCACGGCACACTTTGTTGAACTTTTAATTGGCATTATTAACGAAATGAACACTATAAATTCCCGCAAGTCAAACGGTGAGAAAAGCTGTTCGCCATAATAACTTATCTGTATTTTGTTTTTAGTTGTCGATAGTTTTTTTGTGCTTATCGAAATTACAGCTACACCGTAATTGCACAATTTACTTTTGCCTGACTTTTATGAATAAAAAAGTCAATAACTATTCTGCTTTCCTGAGCCTCAACAAAACCCACGTGACGATCTTTTTGGAAAGCATGGTTCACAAACAGCAATTAAATATTAATCCTTAAAACTATTAAATCATGATTAACGAGTTTGAATTCAACGAAGATTATTCTTCTTACGATGATGATGCGCGACGCAATAACCGCAGCTCATCAGATTATGACTATGATTCAAATGATTCCTACACGGACCAGGATGACGATGCTGAAGACACTTACTTCGGCCGTTCCTCCTCATCACGCAGGGATTATGATGATGACTACAACAGCTCTTCTTCACTGAGCGGCAACTATGATGATGACTTCACCGATGAATACGATGAAGATGAAAACGACTATGACAGCAACGAGGGCTACAGTGGAGGCAGCAGCCGCCGCAGTGGCCAGTATGGCGGAGGCCGTTCATCATCCAACGGAGGTTATGGTGGTTCCTCATCCGGCAGAGGTTCTTATGGCAGCTCAGGCTCACAAGGTGGCTATGGCTCATCTTATGGCAGCGGCTCGTATGGTAACGGCTCATCGCGCAGCGGCCGTTCAGGCTCATCACGCGGCAGCTACGGTGGCAGCAGCTACGGCCAGGGTAACCAGGGTGGCTATGGCGGCAGCAGCTATGGCGAAGGTAACTACGGCAGCAGCTATGGCAGCGGAAGAGGCAGCCAGGGAAATTACGGCGGCAGCAGCGGTTATGGCAGCTCTTATGATGATGACTACCAGGGCAGCAATTATGGCAGCAGCAGCAGGGGCAACAGCGGCTATAATGACTATTCTGATGATGATAACTATGGCAGCAGCTATGGCGGAAGCCGTTCAGGCAGAGGCCGCGGCAACAGCGGTAACTATGGTTCCGGCAGCTATGGCTCAGGCGGCTATAATGAAGGTAACTATGGCAGCAGCGGCCGTTCCGGCAACTACAACAGCGGCAACTATGGAAGCAGTAGCGGAAGAGGCAGCTACGGAAACAGCGGAAGAAGCAGCGGCAACTACGGTTCTTCAGGCCGTTCCGGCAGCAGCAGCTCACGTTCCGGCAGCAGCAGCCGCAACAGCGGAAGAAGCTCACGCAGCAGCCGTAACAACGATAACTGGTAAGAGAATTCCCTTCGGGGATTCTCTTTTTTGTTTATATATATCTAAAACTTAAAATCTAAAACAATGATAAATGTTAATGACGACATGAATGTCAATGAATTTCCTTATGATGAGGAAAGAGGCCGCTATGGCAATGAAGGAAGAGGTTCTTCACGTTCTCAGAACGATGACTATGACCAATATGAGAACGAAGATTATGATGAAGATGATAACCGCGGAGGTTTCCGTTCTTCTTCTTCTAACCGTCAATATGATGATGACCGCAGCTACAGACGCGGTAATCAGTCGCGAGGCCGTTACCAGGATGATGATGAGGATTATTACCGTGGTCCGTCATCACGCGGTCGCCAGGATCGCGAAGATTACAATGATCAGTATGAAAGCGATTACGATGAGTATGATGAAGATAATGACTATGATTCACGCGGTGGACGCGGCAATCAGCGTCGCGATGAAGAAGGTCGCTTTACAAGCTCAGGCCGTAATGGCAGAAGCAGCAGCTATGGCAGCAGCCGTTCAGACCGTGACGAAGAAGGCCGCTTCACTTCAGGCCGCAATGGCAGAAGCTCTTCCTCCGGGCGCAGCAGCTCACGTGGCAGCTCTTCAGGCCGCAGCTCATCCGGCCGCGGATCAAGCTCACGTGGCGGCAGCCGCAGCGGATCATCCCGCAGCTCTTCCAATGGCAGAAGCAGCAGCTCACGCAGCGGATCAAGCCGCAGTGGCTCGGGATCAGGCCGTGGATTTGCTTCCATGTCTAAGGCCCGTGTAAGGCAAATTGCAGCTATGGGTGGCCATGCTTCTCATGGCGGAGGCCGCAGAAGCTCAACAGGCAGCTCCCGTTCCGGCAGCAGCTCATCCCGCAGCAGCAGTGGCCGTGGACGCAGCTCATCCCGCAGCAGCCGCTAAAACTGTTTGACGTTTGACGTTTGAAGTTACGCTCTTAACGACTGTAACTTCAAACTTCAAACTTCAAACCCTGCCTACCGGCAGGCAGGCTCAAACCCCAATCGTTACGTCAAACTTTAAACTAAAAATTACAATGGCAACTAAATCAAAATCTAAATCAACAAAGAAGAACAGCACTGATGATGGAATGTCACAGGATTATTCTTCATCGTCAAACAAAAGCACCGGCCTGATGAATAACAGCCAGGAAGATCAACAGTCATTAAAGAAGCTCTTTGTAAACGAGCTGAAAGATATATATAGCGCTGAGCAGCAGCTGATCGAAGCATTGCCGGAAATGGCGGATGCAGCGTTCAACGAAGACCTGCAGGATGCATTTACCCGTCACCTGGAAGAAACGAAGAAGCAGGCCCGCCGCCTGGAAAAGATCTTCAACCGCATCGGTGAAGATAAAGATGATGAGAAAAAATGCGAAGCGATGGAAGGCCTCATTGAAGAAGGTCAGCAGATCATCAATGAATATGAGGAAGGACCTGTTCGTGATGCAGCGCTGATCATAGCAGCACAGAAAGTGGAGCATTATGAAATTGCTTCCTATGGATCACTGCGTGCCCTGGCTGAAACATTGGGCAACTACCAGCTTGCTGATATTTTATCACGCTCGCTGGAAGAAGAAGAGATCACCGATGAAATCCTCAATGAGATTGCTGAAGACGTGAATCAAGAAGCTAATGAAGATGTATATGAAGAGCTGGAAGATGTAGAACAACCGTATGCCTGATTAGTTTAGACTTTACCTAATAACGGAATTACGAAGTTTCTTAACCCCCATTTTTTCCGTTCCGGCACTTCAATATATTTTCTCTTTTCATAAGGTCCATCCGGACTTTAGAGGAGCTGACTGTGAAAGGTCAGCTCCTTTCATTTTTATCTATGTGCCATGACAATTTCAGGGCATGCAAAAGACTGCAACAAGCAGAGGATAAGTTACAAAATGTTGGCAGTTCTAAATATATAATGTAAGGTACGCACCTGCGCCACAGAAAATGGTTGTTTTAGGAGCCAACTTTTTTAGCTATCATTTTGTGGCGGCGGAATGCTGGTTAGGGACGCGAGGTAGCCAGCGGCTGCGCGGAACCGGGTAAAATTTTGGAACGCATAATTATATAAAATCATTCTCTCTTAATACAGCAGTTCAACCCGTATGCCTGCAGGTATGCCAAGGCCTGTAAAAAGGGTCATTTTTAAAATAAAAACCGCCAAAATGATGGTGTCTTTCTATGGCCGGTCAGGCAAAAACCGGAAAATGTCTATACGATTCAATGAAAAGGATGCGCGATTCAACGAAAAGGATGCGCGATTCAACGGATTGGATGCACGATTCAACGAATCGGATGCACGATTCAATAAAAAGGATGCGCGTTTCAACGAAAAGGATGCACGATTCAATGAATTGGATGCACGGTTCGTTGAAAAGGATGCGCAATTCAACGAAAAGGATGCGCGATTCCACGAATCGCATGCACGATTCATTGAATCGTAGTGACGATTCGTTGAATTGGATGCACTTCTTCTGAAAGCGTCTGCACACTTTCCGAAACATGACGCACAGTTCGACGTATTTGCCTCACGGTTCAAGAAAGCGTCTGCACGCTTCGTTGAAACGTCGTGACGTTTCGTCGAATGGTCAGCACGATCTGTCAAATCGTCTGCACGATTCATTGAATTGTCCTTACGATCTGTCGAATCGTCCTCACGCTTTATTAAATCGTCGTGACGATTCGTTGAATTGTCTTCACCATCTATTGAATCGTCTGCACGATTTCAGGGGGAAACCTTACAGTTGTTGATGTAACGTGGTGGATTTGTTTTTGTTTTTATATATAATAAGTGCGTGGTTGGGGGAGGGACAGGATAATGGTTGTTTTAGGGACGAACGTTTTTTTGAAGCAGATTTGGAATTTGAATCGGCGAGACGCTGGAAAATGAGCGACGTAGCCGGAGGCTACCCCGAACAAGGGGAATTTTGTATTAACGAAATAAAGTCCATGGAATTTCAGTTAAATTCGCATGGTTGGTTCGTTAATACAAATGTTATCAGTCATTGTGAAAGATCACTAATTAGTAACAAATTGAAAAAAACATATACTCTTATTTTACTTTTGTTTATTGGTTTAAACATGCGGGTAGATGGACAGATTGTAAACATCCCTGATACCAATTTTTATAAAGCTATAATAGCGAGTGGCGTTCCGGACAGTTCAGGGTACATAACCATTAACACTGCAAAGTCCTTTACAGGGCTGTTAAGGCTGGCAAGTAGAAACATTACCGATTTAACGGGCATTGCGGCGTTTACTTCTATTGACACTTTAATTTGTCCTTATAATAATTTAGTAAGCCTGGATGTCTCGTCAAACAAGGCTCTTACCGTTTTATACTGTTTCAAAAACAAGTTGACGAGCCTGGATGTAACGTCAAACACTGCTCTTACTTATATATGGTGCAGCAATAACAGCTTAACAAGCCTGAATCTATCGAAGAATACGGCATTAAAGAGCCTGAAATGTGATTCAAATAGTTTAACAAGCTTAGGTCTATCCTTCAATATAGCTCTTGGCGATTTGAATTGTAGCGCTAATAAGCTGACAAGCTTAGATGTGTCCTCCAATGCAGTGCTTTCCGGCCTGTATTGCAGTCATAATAAGCTAACAAGCTTAGTTGTGCTGCCAGGTAATAAACTGCAGGTGGTGGCTTGTGACGATAATCAGCTCACCGGCCTGGATCTGTCATTCAACACAGGTCTTTTTGCCCTGGCATGCAACAATAATTATTTAACCAGCCTGGATGTATCGGCTGATCCTAATATTATTAATTTTCATTGTGGTTATAATTATTTAACCTCGCTTGATCTGTCATCCGATACCGGCCTGAGATTACTGACTTGTTATAACAATAATTTAACAAGCCTGAGTACTTCCGCGAATACGCGCGTGCTTTCTATCCTTTGCAACAAGAACAATTTAACGAGCTTAGATCTGTCACGTGATACCGCCTTGCATGTATTGTATTGCGATTCGAACAATCTGACAAGCCTGAATATGAAAAACGGATTCAATCATATTATTTATGGTGGCGGTTTTTCTGCAAAGGCTAATCCCAATCTCCGTTGTATAGAGGTTGATGATTCGGCTTATTCAACGGCGAACTGGCATTACATCGATTCAAGCGCCCATTTCAGCACCGACTGTCACTATGTTGGTATAACGGAGACAGCATTTACAACAGGTGTTAACATTTATCCAAACCCTGTGGCAGACGAGGTAACCATAGAAACCAACGGGCAGCATGTTTTGAATATTAAACTACTAAATGTATTCGGGCAGACCGTGAGTTCTCAAACTCCAACCGGCAATCGAATAATAATAATAGATATGAAAAATGAATCCCGTGGAATTTATTTCATAAGTATTACTGATTCAGATAAAAATATTATTAATAAAAAAATAATCAAACAATAACGGCGGAAACTTAACCTGATTAACGTGAAAAGACAGTGATTTATATATAGAAGTGTGCAACTTTTTGGCGACATTGCAAGCTTTTAACTGACTGAAAGAAAATGAGCGAGAATAATTTTACAGCCCTTTACAAAAGCCTGCCAACAGATAAATTATTAGACATCGTTGACAAATCACACGACTATCAACCTTTAGCAGTTGAGACAGCACGACTTGAGCTTAACAGCAGAAGATTAACTGCAGAGGAACTTGAAACCGCAAAGGCAATTCAAGCCGGCAGACAAAACGAGCAGGCGGGTAAACGACAGAAAGTTAAAGCCGTTGAGGAGAAATTCAAATCAGTTGGCTCATCTATTATCGAAACGTTTAGTCCTCAAAAGGAAGCGCTCAACACCGATAAATACATAAAACTCATTTCACTTTTTCTTGGTGGACTTTTTCTATATGAACTCTATAAGGAATTTGGAATGTTGAAGTACATGTTTAATGGTGAAGATAAATGGGATTTTAGCGTAGTGCTTTTCTTATTGCCACTGATACTTCTTCCGACAGCATCTCTTCTATTTTGGTTTAGAAAAAGACTCGGTTGGACAATTGCAACTTTATTTTTCTCCTACACAGCAGCAGGCGCAGTCGTATTCTTTATTCATGAACTCAATCGCAAACAGACTGGCATTGCAGTATTAGACACAATTTTTCCAACAACTTCACCTATAATCTATGTTCCATCTTTTTTACTTTTCGGAGGCATAACTTGGTTATTAAGCAAAGGAAATATCAGAGAGGTTTATAACATCGGTAGAGAAAGGATGTATATTACAATAGGTATAGGAATAGGAATTGTATTGCTGCTCAGACTTTCAATTTGAGGAAAAATGATGGTAAACATTCGGCAACATTGCTTTCGGCTGGGAATAGAGTTGCTGATAACATCTGTATTTATGACCATTCTTTTGCAGCCGAAAGATTGTTGTAATCTGATAGATAATTAAAGGCGGCAAAAGAACTGCATAAATACCGTGCACGTTATCAGCAACTCTTGGCGATACACCAACTTCAAACTTTTTGAATTCTAATGGGTAGAAAAACTAAGAACATTTTGATTAGTAGTTTGGTATTAATTAGCCTGCTGGTCTATCGCTTCTTGACTTATCCTTATGGAATAAGCGCAGATGATTTTAAAAATGTTTACGAACCTGGTGACGCAGCAAAACCGGAAAATTATAATGAACAATGTAAAGCAGAGTTTGAGAACAATCTTTCATTTCCTTTAGGCAAAGTAAGTAAAGCAGTTCTCTGCAAAGGATTCTTTTCAATTGACAAGACATTAAGTGAGGCAAATACAAAGCGGTTAATTGAAATTCTTAACGACACTACAAGTTATGCTTGGGGAGAAATCGGAACTTTTATTCCTGACAGACAAATCGTTTTTTACGACAAGGAAAACAACCCACTTGGAATAACAGAATTGGAAGAAGAAAGAGGCTTGCAAAGTTATTCTTATCCCTATCTTAGAAGAACTAAATGTGGAGCACTTACAGTAAAGGCATTTAGAGAAATTGATAAATTAACGAGTGAATGATATGATATTAAACAACTTTTGTGCGAACTTCAAAATGACGAGCTTCTTACGAACAGTAGAGTATGCTGATAACAATCGGATTAACGAAAATAATTTTTTCTCTTTTTATTTTTAGGGATAAAAATTTCTTCGTCATGTTTTCCAACTTGAGGTTACTTATATAGGGAAATCTACCAGAACATGACAAATCTTCCATTCATATTTGACAGAAAGCTTTTTAGCTGGCTGACGATTTCCTTCGTAATCGCTACAGTCGTCGGAACTATTAGTCACGAAGGAGGACACTATGCCGTTGCTAAATATTATGGATACGACGCGCATATTAACTATATGGCAACCTGGTGGACGGATACCGACGAGGATAAATTTTTACAATCTATTTATGAGAAATATCCGAAGGAGTTAGCTTCGGGCGAGAAATTTCCGGAATTCGAAAAATTCAATCATATAAGAGCCGTTCACAGAAGACATTCTTTATGGATTATACTTGGCGGTCCTTTAGAAACGATGCTCACCGGGACCTTAGGTGTCATTTGTATTTTTTTACTTCGTAAGACATTCGGGAACACCTCTAAACTCTCCTTTGGGCAATGGTTCTTAGTGTTTGTATCTTTATTCTGGTTGCGACAAACAGCGAACGCAACGGTTTGGTTAGGACAGTATCTACTCACGGGAAAGTTATCGGGAGGGGGAGACGAAATTTATTTAGCGTATCGGTCACATTTACCAGACTGGGTTCCAATCACAGTTACCGCATTAATCGGAGTGGCGGTGTTGGCGGTTATTATTTTTAAATTTATTCCGCTAAAACAACGAGTAACATTTATTGCTTCAGGACTTACAGGAGGAATTGCCGGTTACTTACTATGGTTAGAGTCATTTGGTAAATATATAATGCCTTAGCGCATGCGGTCGAAACGCGACCTCGCTTTGACAACTAACACTTTATATAATGTGATTCGCAAACCTGTCTGCCGATAGGCAGGTTCATACCGATCTGTTATTCAGCGTTACTTGTCGTTATATCGGACATCCATTATTTCCGGCATGCTCTTTAGGGTGCCGAGGAAGGAATCGTTGGGGTTGATGCGGAATTTGCGGGAGGGGAGACGGAGGGAGATGCTGTCTTCGCGGTCGAGGATGTTGACGTTGAGGCTGCAGTTGCCTTTGAGCTTTTTGGTGTTTTCATTCACGGCATCGAGCAGGTTGGTGACAAACTTTTCTGAAAGGTTGTTGAGCGGAATGTCGATGGTAATGTCGCGGAGCAGCTTGTCGCGCAGCTCGTCGAGCAACTGGATGGCAGTGACTTTGAATTCGAGCTGGCCGGATTGTCCCCAGCGTTCCTGGGCTTTGCCGCGCACCTGGAGGAAGAAACCTTTTTCGAGGTATTGCTTGAAGCTGATGTAGTCCTGCCCGAAGAGGACGAGCTGGATGGAGTCATTGTAATCTTCAATGGTGAAGTTGCCAAAGGGTTTGCCGGTTTTTGACAGGCGATGGTTGACGTCAGAGACCATGCCGGCGAGGATGAGGTCGCCGTTCTTGTGCTTGTCTATTTCTTTTACGTCAGCAATGGTGTTGGGACAAAATTCTTTGATCTCCAGCTTGAAGTTGTCGAGCGGATGGCCGGATATATAGAAGCCGATGACTTCTTTTTCCTTGTGCAGCAGCTCGAGGTTGCTCCAGGGCTCGACGGTGAGCAGGGAAGGAGTGGTGACATCAGCAATGACGGCATCGCCGAAGAGGGAATTCTGCGAGGAGTTTTGCTGCATGAGCATGTTGTTGCCGTAACGGATGGCTTTTTCCAGGCCATTCATGTTGTCTTTGCCTTCGGTAGCGAAATATTGCGCACGGTGGATGCCTTCAAAGCAGTCGAAGGCGCCGGCCATGGCGAGGCTTTCGAGGCAGCGCTTGTTGGCTGCCTTATTGCTGATGCGCTTGGTGAGGTGGAAGATGTTTTTGTAAGGGCCGTTGCTGTTACGTTCTTCAATGATGACGTTTACTGCCGCCTCGCCAACGCCTTTGACGGCGCCAAGGCCAAAACGGATCTGGCCGTTTTTGTTGACGGAGAAGCTGTATGAACTTTCGTTGATGTCAGGTCCGAGCACCGGGATGCTCATGTGCCTGCATTCTTCCATGAAGAAAGTGATCTTGTCGGTGCTGCTGAGGTTGTGCGTAAGCACGGCAGACATATATTCTGCAGGATAGTGCGCCTTCAGGTATGCAGTCTGGAAGGCAACGAATGCATAACAGGTGGAGTGAGATTTATTAAATGCATACTGAGCGAATGCTTCCCAGTCTGTCCAAACCTTTTCACAAATCTTTTCATCGAGGTTATTCTTCTTGATGCCTTCGATGAACTTGCCTTTCATCTTATCCAGTGTGGCCTTGTCTTTTTTACCCATGGCCTTACGCAGCACGTCTGCATCACCTTTGGTGAAGCCTGCGAGCTTTTGCGAAAGCAACATGACCTGCTCCTGGTAAACGGTGATGCCGTAAGTGTCTTTTAAATACTCTTCCATCTCAGGAAGATCGTAAGCGATCTTTTCCCTGCCATGCTTGCGGGCGATGAAGTTGGGTATATATTCCAGCGGACCCGGTCTATATAATGCATTCATCGCGATGAGGTCTTCAAACTTATCAGGCTTGAGCTCTCTTAAATATTTCTGCATGCCCACCGATTCAAACTGGAATGTGCCATTTGCATCGCCACGCTGATAAAGCTCTAATGTCTTTTTATCATCGAGCGGAATGGTATCTATATCAATTTCAATTCCGTGATTCTCCTTAATAAGCTGCAGCGCATCGCGGATGATGGTCAGTGTTTTCAAGCCGAGAAAGTCCATCTTGATAACGCCTGCATCTTCAATGATCTTTCCTTCGAACTGTGTGATGAGCAACTCGGTTTCCTTTGATGCGCAGACCGGAATGATCTCTGTTAAATCTTTTGGCGCGATGATGATGCCTGCAGCATGGATGCCGGTGTTGCGAACAGAGCCTTCAAGGATGACGGCTTCTTTCATCACACGACCGGCAAGGTCAGTGCCTTCGTAAATCTTGCGAAGCTTCTTTACATCTTCCAGCTCATCGCTGTTCAGTCCTTCTTTTGTCTTGAGGCTTTTCTCACCGTCAAGCGGAGCATGGATGATGCGATCCAATGCAATGCCGGGTCGCTCAGGAACAAGCTTGGTGAGGGCAAGGGATTCGGGCAGCGGCAGGTCCATGACACGCGCTACGTCCTTGATGCTCATCTTGGCAGCCATGGTGCCGTAGGTGACGATCTGCGCCACCTGGTTCTTGCCGTACTTGTTTACGACATAGTCAATCACCTTTTGTCTTCCCACGTCGTCGAAGTCAGTATCGATATCAGGCATTGACTTACGGTCGGGGTTCAGGAATCGTTCGAAAAGTAAATTGTACTTGATGGGATCAATGTTGGTGATGCCTGTGCAATAGGCCACCACGGAGCCTGCAGCAGAGCCGCGGCCGGGGCCAACGAATACGCCAAGATCACGGCCTGCTTTGATAAAGTCGGATACGATGAGGAAATATCCTGCGAAGCCCATCATCTTAATGGTGTTGAGCTCAAACTTAAGACGCTCTTCGATCTCAGGTGTTATATCCTTGTAACGCTCTTTCGCACCGGTGTAGGTGAGATGTTCGAGATAATCATCCTGTGTAACATAGCCTTGCGGAATTTTAAAGTGGGGGAGAAGGATGTCCTGTTTCAGCTTCAGCATTTCCACCTTGTCCACAATCTCATTGGTGTTGTCGATAGCCTGCGGCACGTCGCTGAAGAGCTTGCTCATCTCTTCAGTGGTCTTGAAGTAGAACTGGTCGTTGAAAAATGCAAAGCGTTTGCCCTTCACCTGCACATCGTCATCAGCAAAGTCTTTCATGCTGGGTGTGCTTTGCTTTTCGCCGGTGTTGATGCAAAGCAGGATGTCGTGCGCATTGCTGTCCTGTTGATTCACATAATGAGAATCGTTGGATGCAATTACTTTGACATTGTATTTGATGGCCCATTTGAGCAAGATTTCATTCACCTTATTCTGCTCGGGAATGTCGTGCCTTTGAAGCTCTATATAATAATCTTCACCAAACAGGTCGAGCCACCATTTGAATTCTTTTTCGCCTTCTTCTTCGCCTTTCTTTAGAATAGTGCGGGGCACAGAGGCGCCGATGCAGCAGGTGGTTGCAATAAGTCCTTTGTGATATTTTAAAACAAGCTCTTTGTCGATTCGAGGATATTTGCCATACAAACCTTCTATATATCCCAACGAGCAAAGCTTTACGAGGTTTTTATATCCTTCATTATTCTTTGCAAGAAAGAGCTGGTGATAACGCGCATCTTTTTCATCGCGGGTAAACTGCTGCTTATGCCTGTCCTGGACGAGATAGAATTCGCAGCCTACGATGGGCTTAATGGTGTCCGGGGCCTCTTTGGTGTTATGCTTGCCGGCTTCCGCCACAAACTTAAACACACCGAACATGTTACCATGGTCAGTGATGGCGACGGCGCGCATCTTGTCCTTTACGGCTTTCTTATATAGAGATGATATGTCGGCTGCTCCGTCCAGTAAAGAGAACTGCGTATGGACGTGGAGGTGAGAGAAAGTTGGCATTTTCCTATAATGTTTATCCGGAGACTGTAAAAATACGCAATTAAGCCGTGGACAAGGGATGTGTTGATAAGTGATTTCTGAAAAATTTCAACAGATCATTTCGGATTCTTCTTGCGCGATGACCAGTAGTCCCTGCCATAGTCAACAAAGATCTCTTCACCTTTCTTCAGGTTCCTTTTGGCAGTGAAGACTACAACGTTTTTCACGTCATTAAAATAATATTCTGCGTTGCTTTGATCGGAATGATTATAGATAGCTCCATAGCCAAGGATGAACATGGTAGTGCCTTTCTTTTGCCCTGCAAAGAGATAGGAAAGAATAGCTTCGGGATGCTTCCCTTCGGCCTCACTTTCAATGTATGGGCATTCTTCAATGATGCCACCCCGGCGGATGTCTTTGCCGGCAAAGCCTCCCCAACGGTGCACGGCAGATTTTGCTACAAATGAATTTTGAATCAATGGCTTCATATATGCGGCGAAATTATTACTTTGGCATAGGTTTTATACACTATTCATGGATTATAAATAATCAGACCAATGAAAAAGACTAAAAAGAAGAAAGAAGAAGACCTTCCGGGTTATCCGCATTACCCTGCCAAAGATGACATCTTTAACAGGGGACAGGAGCTTACTGACATAAATCCTGAAAACCCCTCTACCTTAAAAGCGCCTAACGAAGATCCTGAAGCACTCAATGAAAAGGATTTTACCGATGACCTCAGCGGTAGTGATCTTGATATTCCGGGCGCAGAGCTTGACGACGCACAGGAAGCAATAGGCAGTGAGGATGAAGAAAATAACCTCTATAGCTTAGGAGGAGATAAGGCTGACCAGGAGGACGAAAATGCAGATACCGTTTAAAAAGAAAAGACCCCCGAATGCTTTCGGAGGCCTTTTGTCTTTGAATTAGTAGTTGTATTAAAGTCTTTATTTAACAGGTACAGGTATGGGAGTTAATTTTGCTTTGCGGGCCTTGAATTTCTTGAACTGTGAGTAGATTGCCAAACCGATCATTAAAGTCAACATTTTATTTTAGGTTTTAAATTATGATGTAAAAATACATCCACACAGAGCCCATGTAAATAAACGTTTAGATGAAAGGGATGTCATCGTCGCAATGACATCAATTTTTTACACTTTTTTAGCCCAATTTTGCTGTTTTTTTCAGTATTTTGATTCATCGGGGCAATCTGAATTTAGGCTTTGTTAATTGCTGTTTTTTGATCATCTTTGCAGCCCTTTTAAAAAAACGTAGGAGAACGTTTATCCACGAAGGGTTTCGCGGAAAGGGTTTACATTAATCCATCAAAGATTAAAGAAGATGCCAGCAAAAATCAGGTTATCACGTCATGGTAAGAAGCACCAGGCTTATTATCATATCGTCGTGGCTGATGGTCGTGCTCCGAGAGATGGTAAGTATATCGAAGTAATCGGTAACTACAATCCCAACACGAATCCAGCCACCATTGTTTTAGACAATGAAAAAGCGCTCACATGGCTCCAGAACGGAGCTCAGCCAACAGACACCGCCCGTGCGATATTGTCGTACAAGGGAGTGCTCTACAAAGCTCACCTGCAGCGCGGTGTAGCAAAGGGATTGTTTGACCAGGCGACTGCCGATGCCAAGTATCAGCAGTGGCTCGATGCCAAGCAGATTAAGATCGACGACAAGAAAAAGCGTCTTGCCGGAGACAAAGAAAAGGTGAACGCAGCCCGTCTTGCCGATGAAATAAAGAAGAAAGAAGCCATAGCAGAAGCGGTGGCAAAGAAGAATACGCCTCCTCCTGCTGAAGAAGCTCCTGCAGCAGAAGCTCCGACAGCTGAAGCCCAGGGTGAAGCTCCGGTAGCAGAAGGTGAAGCTCCTGCAGCTGAAGCAGCCCCGGAAGCGCCTGCGGCGGAATAAGTTTGAAGCCTGCCTGCCGACAGGCAGTTTGAGGTTTAACGTTTGACGTTGAGCCTTGCATATATGATCCCGTCTTGTGAATGCAGGACGGGATTTTTTTATATCGGATTTCGGATTTTAAATTTCGGATTAACTTGGTCCCATCATCCTCAACTACGAAATTGAATGAGAGCAATAAATAGAGACAGCTTGACTCAGATCGGCTTTGTGCGCAAGGCAGGCGGCTTTCATGGCGGTGTGTTGATGGCTATTGACTTGGGCAGCATGGAAGACTATGCACACTTAAAATTCTTTTTCCTTGAGCTGGAAGGCAAACCGGTGCCGTTTGCCGTTGAGAATATTGAGATGAAGCATGGAGACTTTATCGTAAAGTTTGAAGATGTGGATACGGTGGAGGAGGCCCGCAAGCTGCAGAATAAAAAAGTGTTTGTGGAGCAGGAGGAAAGCGAGGAAGAGCTAGACGGCCTAGTATGGACGGACCTGGTGGGATACACGATTATGGAGGAGGGAGCCGGTGCGTTGGGAGTTATTGAGCAGGTGGATGAGTACCCTCAGCAATGGATCGCTAAATGCATTATAAAGGAGAAAGAAGTTTTGATACCCCTCAATGAAGAAATCATCACGGAAATAGACGAAGAAAACAAGCAGCTGCACATGTGCCTGCCCGAAGGCCTTCTCGACCTCTACCTCGGGGAGGGCAATGAATAGCCGGTTCATCGAAAACCGGTTGGACAAGTGAAAAAAAGCCTTAACTTAGGAGGGTTAAACTAATATGAGCGACTCTACCTTCAGGTTTAAACAGTTTACTGTTCACCAGGATAAGTGCGCCATGAAAGTGGGCACTGACGCCGTACTGCTCGGTTCATGGATACACCCCGGCTTATCAAGATATATATTAGACATCGGCACCGGCACCGGCCTGCTTGCATTGATGCTCGCGCAGAAATCGTTTGCCGGCATCGACGCCATCGATATTGATTCCGGCGCGTTCTACCAGGCTACGGAGAATACACGCATGTCGCCGTGGTATAACCGTATATATGTTTTCCATCAATCGTTTCAGAATTACCTTAAAGCGTGCACCAAACAATACGACCTGGTCGTTACCAATCCACCTTATTTTCATCACGCTCCCAAGCCTTCGGAGGAATCAAGGATTCATGCGAGGCACAACGACCAGCTTTCATTTACCGAGCTGGTGAATGGTGTGAAGAAGGTTCTTGCACCTGAGGGGAAGTTCTATCTTATTCTTCCTTACAAGGAAGGCATGGAGTTTATGGACATTGCACAGGGCAAGGGATTGTTTTGCCACCAGCTGCTGCGCGTTAAGACCAAAGCTGACAAGCAGGAGAAGCGTCTGCTGATGGAGTTCAGGAATGAGTTTGCTGTGCCTACCGATGAGGAGATCGTGATTCACAACGAGGACTGTAGCTTTTCAGATGACTACATCCGCATGACGAAAGATTACTACATCGGCCTTAAAGCTCAGAATGTGCTGAACATGCTTTGATCAGCTTTCCTCCCGGAAAATAATTCCAAAGCTTTCCAGCTCCTTTAATACCGGTTCGTATATCTCTTTGTGCACAGGAATCTGCACACCCTTCAACTTGATTTTATTGTTCAGTATCAGCTTGGCTGCAATAGCAGCCGGAAGCCCCACCGTCTTGGCCATAGCTGTATGCACAGCATCATCTCCCTTCACCACGAGGGAAGACCGGAGCGTAACTCCCTCCTTTGGAGAGTTCGGGAGTGAAGCCTCAAAAATATGCTGCATCACGATCATGTCCTTGTCACCTTCCTTCAGTTTCCATTTCTGCTCCAGCAGCTGCTGCAGTATCTGTGCGGGAGTGGCATTCTTTAATCCGATCTTTTCATTGCTAAGTATGCCTGTCCAGGCAACCTTCTGAATCACGTCGCTTTTTTCACTTTCGTGCATGAAGGCTGCAAGCTGCGACGGCAGCGGAGCACCGGATTTCTTCGGAAGGAAAGCCTGTGTAAGCTGAGCGTAAGTAATATGTTCTGAATCTTCGATTGTATAGGTATCATCTGTAAGACCAAGCTGAACAAATACATTCCATGCTTTGCAAAAACCTTTTTGGCGCAGCGTTCCGCGCAGCATGGTTGGAATATTGTCCAGGCCATAAACAGCGCGATAGCTCAGGGAATCACGGTTGGCATAGCCATCAAACGACCCTAATCCCTTAACTGCAATTTCTTCCGTCTGCATATATAGACGGTTGTAGGGTATGTATTTGTATTCATTGTTCTCTATATACTTCGCTGTGCCTTGTCCTGCAAGGATCACATTACGAGGATTCCAGGAGAATTTATATCCCCACAGATTGTCATTGGATTCAGGAGCAACAAGCCCACCGGTATAGGATTTATAAGAAGTGATCGTGCCACCTTCAGCTTTAATTTTATTGATAAGCAGCATAGCACTCATGTGGTCAATGCCGGGATCGAGGCCGCATTCATTCAACAGCAGCACGCCTGCATGGGCAGCTTCTTCATTCAGCGCCTCCATTTCCTTTGAAACATAAGAAGCAGTGACCAGGTTCTTTTTCTGCTTCACACATTCCTGTGCAACAGGCAGATGAAGATGAGCGGGGAGGAGAGAGATGACAATATCCGCCTTACTTACTTCAGAAAGACGCACCACAGCATCATTAATGTCAAAAGCGACAGCGTGCGAATTAGGATGATTGCCTGTTTTTTGTTTTGCAAGATCTTCAGAAACATCGCCGACGGTGAGTGTCCATTGCTCAACAGCTGAATGATTAAGCAAATACTCAATCAACACCGTTGCCGACCTGCCTGCTCCGAGTAAAAGAATGTTCCTCATGCAGCGAAAGTACGGTTTACGGTTTACAGTTTACAGTTCACGGTTATGCGTTAATCAAATCAGTACTTAACAGTAAACGGTCAACCGTCAACAGTAAACTATCAATGAATGAAGTCGTGAATGTTCGTGGTGATCGAAAAATGATCTGTAGCGCCGGCGAGATTGTAAGCAGCATGTCCGTAGCTAAGCTGGAAATGATAGATCTTCAGACCGAAACCGAATGACCATCCGGCAAAGGAGTTGGCCGACTCAATACGCATTTCGTTTTTACGTTCGCCATTATAGGCTGCGCGTAGATGAAAGTTTTTAGAAAGCAAAATTTCACCACCGATGACAAGATGGCGCAGCATCTTGTTGCCGAAGCTGATCTCGTTTGAAGTGGTTTCCCCGGTAAGCGGATCAACCGTGCTGACCTGGTTAGGATCCTGGTAGGAGATATCCCATTTCTCAAGATGGCGGAACGTAACATTAAAACGGAAGGGAACGTGCTGCAGTCGTTTGGAGGCAGCTGCCATCACTTCCAATGGCAAAGGCTCTTTATTATCCGGGGTGTATTTTTGTAACTGGGTGCCGATGTTTCTTCCTACCAGGGCAACGGTCCATTCCCGCTGCTTATCGTAATAAGTTGCAGAGATGTCGCCGGCAATGCCTGTGGAGGTGTAAGTGTATAAATGTGAGTATATATAGCGAGCCTGTGCGCCAATCGTTAACGAAGAATCTAATGTTATCGGCCTGCCCCAGCCAAGGTTAAACGTATATTCGGCAGCATTAAAGCTTCCGATTATTGTTCCCGTGTTGTCGGTTTCCTGGAAGTCCCCGTAATTGATGTAGTGAATGCCTGCCAAAAATGTTCCAATCTTTTTCCTGTCCATAGCAAAGGCAACATCACCGAAAGTAACGTCGCTAAGGTAGCTCACTGTGCTGAACGCAATAGATCCATCCATCTCTTTATTGAGCAGGGAGGGATTCTGAAGTCCCATATTAATGTCATTATCTTTTACCGAAATGAAGGTACCGCCCATAGCAGCCGTGCGGGCAGGAGAGGCCAGGTCAAGCAGTTGGAAGGTGCTGCTGCCGCCTATCTGGGCAGTGGATTGGAAAGAAATGAGAAATAGAATTGCAGCGTATATTCGGTAATTCATGCGACAAAGAAAGTTAAAGTTACCGCAATAACGATGAATGGCCGGAAATATTGTAAGGACGAGAAGTTATTTAGTTATTGGTTATTGGGTTATTAAAAGTCGAAAAATAACTTAATAACCCAATAACTAATAACTAAATCTCTCTATTTCGGTTTCGTCGCCTCTGTATTGTAAAGCTTGTCGTAAGCGCTCTTTATATCCTCATTTCCGGGAAGAAAATCGTTGGCGAATTTGATAACTGCCTTTGCCTTTTTAGTATCCTTTGTCTCGGCAAGATAATCATTGTACAGCAGGAAGGCATCGACATATTCCCGCTGGAACAGGGTATCTTCAATGGCAGGCTTTTTCTTAAGTGAATCAAGAGCCGTTCCGATGGCTTTTTCACCTTCTGCTTTAGCAGCAGAGTACAGCAGGTAGGTTCCGGCAGTGATCTGCATGGCATAGTCTTTCGGGTACTGCTTTGTCAGCTCCCTTGCCAGGTTCTGAAGGCCGCGCTGGTCTTCATTTGTTTTCATATATGCGCATTCCCGGATGCTTGCTTTGCGAAGCTGGTCGAGATAGTCATTGCTTTCGCTTCTCAGCTCTTCTTTCTTATCGCGTTTAATAAACTTGCCTGCATTCATTACCGCTTTGCGAAGGGGATCGCGGATTTTCTTGTCGTATTGCTCAGGGTTCTGGGCAATGGCAAAGTAGCTCATGCTGGCATACAGGTAAGGATATGCATCCTTGGAGTCTTTGCTGTCCTTCATGTAGGCTTCGGCCTTCTTAATACACTCCTCGTATTTATCCAACGTATATAAGCTGCTCAGCTTATTGAATATTTTTTCGTTCTGGCCATTCACCTTAACAAGTGAGAAGCAGGCTAAAACAAAGAGGGAAATATATTTCCTGTTTTTCATGATACATCAACAACGGTTTATTTATAAAATTCAATAACTGTAAACTGTAAACCGTAAACGGTAAACAGCTATTGCTTAATAAGTCTCGTAATTAACGTTCCTTCATTTGATATTATTTGAAGGATATAGACGCTCTTAGCCAGTATATTTACGTCAGCACTAAAAATAGTTTCGTTTGAACTGAGGTTGCGCTCCATTACCGTTTTTCCAAGCATATCTGTGATCTGCATAACCCCGTTTACCTTATGATTCAGCGCGACGGTGATAAAATCGGTAGCCGGGTTTGGGAAAACCTTTATCGCCGGGGTGCGGATGTTAAATCCTGCCAGCAGCAGGTTGGCGGAGTAGAAGTCAGGAATTCCATAACCGGTTATGGTGTCCGGTGAAGCGTAATGGTTGGCGCTTTGTTCAATGGCATGGAACAGTTCCATGTTGGAGACGGCAGGGTATTTCTGCCAGAGGCACGCTGCTGCGCCTGCAATAATAGGGCAGGAGAAAGAGGTGCCGCTCAGAAAGGTCGTTCCTCCTTCGGTGGCGACCAGCGCAGGAGCACCCTGGGCTGCTACATTCGGCTTAAGGCGGCCATCAGCTGTGGGCCCTTTGCTGGTGAAGCCGGCAGCAGCACCAAAAGGATCCACAGCGCCGACGGTAAGCACACTGTCGCCATCAACAGGGGCACCTATATATTGCCAGGGGAAATTGCCGTCGTTACCTGCGCTTCCCACCACGAGAATGCCTCTTGAAGCTGCTATTTCAGCTGCAATGGTGATCGGGCAGGTCTTTCCATCCATATCGCTATAGGTATGATCCTCCGTGCTGTCATCGAATGTTGTGTATGACAGGGATGTGCTGATGATGTCTGCGCCGGCGCTGTCAGCATATTCGGCAGCTGCAGCCCAATTATATTCTTCAATGAGAAACTCAGATGCCGCCTGTTCGGTGCGCAGCAGCAGGAAAGAGGCATGCGGAGCTGACCCGATGATGCTCCCCGGAACATTCGCGGCTATAGTAGATAACGTGTACATACCATGGGAAATATTATTTTCTCCATATATAGTATCGCGGTACACATCTTCATCACCATCCACAAAATCATGCACGGCAAGTATTCTTCCATCGTTGCGCAGGGAATCAAAAGCAGGGATGGAGTCAACCTTATTAAATCCATCATCAAGCATCGCGATCAGCATGCCTTCACCCGTATAGCCTTCGGCATGCAGTGAGTCCAGGTGAATCATATCAAGCTGGAAGAAGGAAAGTCCATAATTAAGGGTGTCATCCGCTGTCGTCCGAAGCATTCCCGATGGTTGCACAACAGGATCTTTCTTCACACTGTTGTTAATTGCTTTCCTCAACTGAACAGCATGAGAAGAATGGACAAAGGGCAACGACTGTATGCTTAACAAGGTGGCCGAATCACCTATATATACGGTTACGCCGTTAAGCCACTTAGAACGATTCAGAATGGTTGCGCCAAGACTTGCCACACTGTCTGCATACTGCGGGTTGACCGGCAAGTCAGCGGTTGAATAAGAAATACCATGAGCACTGCGCCTCGCAATAGCACGCGCAGAAAGAAAAGCAGAAGGAGTGCTTAAGGAGTATGGACTGTTGTTCTTATCGGTGAATTGAATAAAGTACCTGGACGGAGAAAGCTGAGCCTTTGAAGAAGCACATAATAGTATGTATAAAGCAACAAGAGAGAAAAACCGACAAAATCGTAAATCGTAAATCGTAAATCGTAAATCAGTAATGCCCATAACTATTGATCCTCTCATAATACTGCACCCCGCTGATGATCACTGTAGTGCCGGGGTAGTAATCAACAGAGGCGTAATATCGGTAAATCGGCCCAATACCTGTTGCATATTGCTCTATGCCGAATGGATAATTATGGTAGCCTATTGTAGAATCTCCCTGCACGACGGTTAGCGTTGAATCGAAATGCATTCCTCCTGCTGATGCAGGCTCATTAATCATGCCATAATAGTACTCCTCTTCTCCCAGGGTGTTGTAAGCATTGCCATTCCATTTGGTGCCGCTGCCGATAGGAAAGCCAAGTCTCAGGTAACGGATATTGTCCTCCACGCGCTGGTATCCGCCTGAATTGATTTTTGCTGTCCACCGGGCCATGAACTTCCATTGCGTGGAGTCTTGTTCTTTCTTGTACCGGGACAGATGTTGTATTTTTTGATTTTCCCCGTCAATACCGATAGAGTCAATCACTTCCATGATCTGGAACCTGAAGGTGTCAACGTTGTTGTCTGTGTTGTTGTCGTTGTCGAGATGATGAATGGAGTCGCAGTCATATATAATCCATCTGCCCGGATCATTTTTAACATAGTTCAGTGCCGGTGAAGCAGGGGAGATAACGTCATCATCCTTGCAGCCCTGCACCAGGAATAGCATAATGAAAGAGGAGAGAATAAAGGAACGAATGGCGTCAACCGGGCTGCTTCCTTTATTATTCATGCTCCCAAAATTACAAATTATAAAAGTCAGTTGCCGTATTCAGCCACGGTTTCTGTGTATTCAAGGCCGCTCACAACCTGGCCTGCATTCTTGAGCAGGTCCCTGTATTCTTTATATATAAGGCCTACGTGCACGGCATACCGTTCTTTGGATAAAACCTGTTCTACGAAGTTGTCATCGTCGGCCCTTATGACGGTGAGGGTCGAATCAAAATTAAAATCGCCGATGGAAAAAGGCTCGTGGAAACCATCATAGATATAGTCTTGTTCGCCAAGGGTATTGAATGCATTGCCATCCCAGGTTATGCTCGAATTGATGGGGAACGCAAGGGATATATATTTTATATTTTCTTCTGTCCGCTCCACACGGCTTGCAGTAACGGTGGTTGTCCATACATTGGTAATCTGCCAGTCTGATGAGCTGTTGCTGCGGTGATATCTCGAGATGCGCTGCGTTGGCCTTCCCTCGCCGTCTTTAAATGTTCCTGAAATAACTTCCTTCACCTGGAAATGATAGTAACGTACGGAATCATCCGTGTTTCCGTCATTATCAGCATGTACAATAGAGTCCACGTCATACACAACCCAGCGGCCTTCATCGGTCGGCACGTAACCCAGGTCAGCAGGAGCAGTAATGGACTCTTGTTGCTTCTTGCAGGATATATAGAGCAGGGAAGAAACAATAAAAAGCAGGCACAATGCTGCGCTTACCTTGAAAGACTTCATTTATTCTTTATTAATTTATTCCTTTTTACTTCGCAATGAAGCCGCCCCCGATCACATCATCGCCTTCATAAAAAACTGCCGACTGCCCGGGCGCCACTGCTGAAACTGGCTGGTGAAAGGTTACTTTCATCGTGCCTGCCCCGATTTTTTCGGGGTCGCCATGCATTTCAATGGTGCTGTGGGTTCCGGGGTCCTTATAGCGGATGCGGGTCACGGCTTCCTTAGGTTCATCTAACGAAGCGTACTTGATAAGGTTTACATTTCTGACCCATGTCTCCTGTCGTTTCAGGTCGTCAAAATGGCCTAAAACAACCGTGTTCGATTCGGGAATAATTTCAGTTACATAAAGAGGCTCGCCAACGGCCACTTCAAGGCCTTTGCGCTGGCCGATGGTATAAAAAGGATAGCCCTTGTGTTTGCCGATCACCATGCCGCTGGCAGTAACAAACAATCCGCCATCCAGCCGTTCTTCAATGCCTTCCACACGGCGCTTCAAAAAACCGCGGTAGTCATTGTCGGGAATAAAACAAATCTCATAGCTTTCGCTCTTGTTAGCCAGGTCCATGAAACCCATGTCCATGGCCATCTTCCTGATCTCTTTCTTTTCAAATTTACCGATAGGGAACATGGTTCGACTAAGGCACTCCTGTGAAACTCCCCAAAGGACATAGCTCTGGTCTTTGGTGGCGTCGAGGCCTTTGGAGACGACATAGCGAGGGGCCCCCCAACCCCCCGAAGGGGGGCTCAGCAATGCATTCAGTGTTTTTGTTAAAACAGTTTCCGGAGCAGTTAATACTTCTTCATTGCTGAAACGAATTACCCGAAAACCGTGCTCCTTCAACCATTTCGTTCTGATTTCATCTGTCATCTGGTGATCAGGATGCTGATGAATTAAACCATCAATCTCAACGATTAATTTTTCTCTCAGGCAAACAAAGTCTGCTATGTATGTTCCGAGAATATGCTGTCTGCGGAATTTAAATCCTTCAAGCTTTTTTGCATTGACAAGGTTCCAGAAGACATTTTCTGCTTCCGTTGGGTTATTCCTATGATTGACCGCGTATTCCTTAACAAGTGCGTAAACCAATGGATCCGCCGTCATATAACCATATTCACGCCTTAAGTTCATTGCGTGCCCCCCTTCGGGGGGATGGGGGGCCCCCTCTGCACGCACATTCGCATAATGCCCCGTGGCGATAAACTCGCAGTCCAGCATATCCGCCCGCTTCAGCAGCGCCTCCCACTTAATGTGCGTGTTGCACATCACGCACGGGTTAGGCGTACGGCCAGCCAGGTATTCATCGACAAAGTTGTCTATTACATGATCCCCAAACTCTTCTCTTATATCTATTATATAGTGCGGAAATCCTTTGGCAACAGCAATGGCGCGGGCGTCATTAATGGAGTCAAGAGAACAGCATCCGGTCTCCTTTTTTGAGCCGCCCGCACCGGCATAATCCCATGTCTTCATGGTCATGCCGATCACTTCATACCCCTGTTCATGAAGCATGACAGCAGCCACGGAACTGTCTATTCCGCCGCTCATGGCCACTAAAACTCTGCCGTGTTTGCTCATTTATTTACAGGTAGTTATCAATTTCGGCAAAGTTAAGCTATAAAGTGCAAAAGATAGGCAGAACATAGGCAAAAAGGTCTAGACCTTTCGATAAAAGGAATATACCTTTTATAAAAAGGAATATACCTTTTACTGAAAGGTCCAGACCTTTTATAAAAAGTTCCAGAACAATTTGTAAAAGGACTAGTACTTTTATAAAAAGAAATATACCTTTTACCGAAAGGTCTAGACCTTTTATAAAAAGTTCCGGAACAATTTGTAAAAGGAATATACCTTTTAATAAAAGGACCAGACCTTCTATGGAAATTGGCGGTCGTAATGTTGAAATTTCACCTAAAATGCTGCTTTTCGACCATAAATCAGTGAAGAAGGTGGGAAGCTTTGACGAGAAGGTGGGAAGATTCCACGAGAAGGTGGGCTTTCCAGCACATTGGGATCCTAAGCTTAGAATTCCACGTGGACAAGTTGTCGCG
>JADMIO011478650.1_pt1 | contig 64286 bp, 86 predicted proteins | sample 8958161 | NCBI WGS metagenome assembly JADMIO01 (sample SAMN16585339, study PRJNA669376) | soil metagenome | isolation source: Crop rotation soil | place: USA: Cullars Rotation, Alabama | collected 2011 | reverse complement strand
GCGACAACTTGTCCACGTGGAATTCTAAGCTTAGGATCCCAATGTGCTGGAAAGCCTCAAAAATTCCCCGGGGGGACTAAAAACTAGAACAAAAGTACCTGGGGGCTCCGCCGGAGCCATCCTTTGAAGTTTCAAACTCAGTATGAGGGGCTTGAAACTCGCCCAAAACTTTTTAGGAGGATCCTCATGCACGTTCTGTACTTTGTGCTCTTCCTGCTTGCGGTCGTCTGCTTTGTTGCGGCCGCCTTCCAGGTGTATTCTAGCAAGCTCAACCTCATGGCGCTCGGCCTGGCACTGGCTACTGCGGTCTTCGTGGTCCAGCAGGCGCGTCTTCTGTAGTAATGTCCTTCTTCATCCGACTCTACTTCGCTTCCCTAGCTGATGTTCTGCGCCTTGGAGCAGACGCTTGCTCTAGTCTAGCACAACATCCCAAACTTCGTTGAACGCAGCGAAGGGAGGTGAAGTAATGAGTGAACTCTACACGGAAGAGGAGCTGGCCGAACGTCAGCGCCACTACGAAGAGTTGATGAAGAACGCTCCGAAGGTCGGCGACGCAGTCGTTGTCACGGACGAGCACGGCAAGGTGCACAACGGCCTTGTCACTGCAGTCCACGGACCGCAGTGCATCAACGCTATCTACCTGTCTGACGACGAGAACAAGCACGACCCTTACGGTCGTCAGCTTGAGCGACTGTCGTCGTTGCAGGAGAAGGCTCAGTTCGTGACGGCCCCTCGAGGTCGGTTCTACGAACGAGTCTAGTTATTCCCCCGGAGTAAGTACCTACCGATGAGGCGGGGAACACGATGGGCCACTTCACTTAGGAGAACACGTGAGTAGTTCAGTACTTCGCATGCAGCACACCTCGCTGCAGTTTAGCGACAGCAGGGCCCAGCAAGCGCACGACGTAGAGCAGCTCTTTAAGAAGGGCAAGGACTTCCCGATCAAGACGGGAACCGAAGCATCGGATTCGAACGCCCTCTTTGAGCTTCTTCGAACCGCAGCTCGTGATTACGACCACGTTCTTCACAACGCGCGCGGTAACTTCATCGCTATCGATCGCAAGATCATCAAGCCCGGTACTCTCCGTCGAGGCTCAGTCTTCGTGATCGACAACAGTAAGCTTGTTGGGAAGATGCACGACCGAGTCATGCCGACGGTGGTCTTCACCCACGTCGACCCGCGGATCGGTCGCGTTGCACAAAGCACCGCACACTTCGCTACCAAGGGCGCAAAGCCTGGCGACCCCAACTACAAAGCCAACGTTCTTTACTCTCGCAAGATCGCGGAGTGGATGAAGGCTGCGGGCCGTGGTTCGGCGATTTCATTCAACAACGGCGACTACAACATGCACGACCGAAACCTCGATTGGGCTAACGGCGGGCCATACACTTCGATGGCTGACGAACTCAATGCTTGGCAGAACACCGGCCACGGTCCGATCGACGGCTTCTGCTCGTACGATCGAGACGGTCGAGTGAAGGCCAAGACGTTCAAGGTCCTGGACGACTCTGAGATGAAGATGTACACCGACCACTTCGTGTGTCGAGGCATCTGGACGATTCGTCACCTCCGAGGCGTGTAAGCCAAAATGGGTAGAGACTTTTAGAGAGGGGGTCATCGATGGCTACTGTGATTGGTAAAACCTCAGACACAATTGAGGCGCTGATCGCCAATCTTGTGGAGACCATCACCGTTGTCGATGGTAACCTCATCGTTACCGAACACGACGGAACGATCATCAATGTCGGTGGTGTCGGTGGCCCCAACTCTGTAGCTCGAGTCGTTTACACTGCAGGCGCTTATCCTGCGCGCCCGACTAATGCTCTTTATGTGGAGTGGGTCGGACCAACGACGCCTGTTGCTATGACTTCCAAAGATACGTGGGTACAATCAGGATGACTAATGACATTCCCGAGGGTGGATGGCCCTCTATTCCGGTTCTAGCTCCATATGAGACGCCGGGCGTTCCAATTTTCGAGACGTCTCTAATTGAGGAACTGACCGAGGACACGGTCGGTGAGATTCTCTCGTTCTATGAGACAACTCTTATTCCACAACTCGCGTGCGCGCCCGATGGTATGCACTCACCCTACCCGCAAAAGGCCTGGCTTCTTTCCTCTCAACAGAAGAAGTCATTTGTTGTCTGTAGAGTAGAGGACGAGCTTCGCGGTGTCTGGGTTGTGAAGGAGAGCGGAGAGATCTTCTACCCGTGCGCTACCATCGACTACATTGCGGCCATTTTCCGAGCGCTGTGGGTCGAGACGATTCAACACTTTGACTACGTTTGGGGTAGTACAGCTAACCCGATCATCATTGAGTTTGCGAAGAAGGCAGAACACGTCCCGAGGAACTCGATGGACGCAACGATCAATGGCGACCGATTGGAGTGGAGGAGGCAGTAGATGGTCCGCATGGAGTCAGCACGCAATCTCCAGTCGCAGTTCGGTGTCACAGCTTCACTTGGCGCCGGCTACGGCAAGGGTGGTGGCGACGCTGCCTTCGCTGTCGGTCAGACGATCATCGTCCGTTTCCACACTCGTATTCCCAAAGGCAGCGTTATTTCAGCAGCTACATTGAGTTTCAACGTCGTCGTTAAGACGACTAGCACGACTCAATCATCTTATCACGAGGTCCGTGGGGAAGCTACATCGGATTCTCAGGTCTTGCGACCCGGAGTAGCTGAAGACCTTCGACCTCAAACGATGGCCATGGTTCCGTGGACATGCTCTTGGACGGCTAACCCTCCGGACACCGGCACGGTGATGACTTACATCAACGTTAAACCGATCCTGGATGAGATCCTTGCTCGGGCCGACTATATTCCCGGCGGGTATGCTACGTTCTTCATCAAGTGCACCAACGAGAATGGCTCGGACATGTCTCTTCGCCTCAACAACATCTTTGCGCCCTCTCCGACGCTTACTGTGGATTTTACTCCCCCGGTGACAGACGAGCGAATCACCTTCAATCGTTGCGAGAATTCGGAGTTGAGCAGTAACCTTGACGATTTGGGAGACGACCCGACAAGCGGCCCGAACAAGGTTCCCGGTTGGGGACAAAACCAATTCTTTGGTGCATTTGTAGATCCTGCCGTCAACGGTGGAACCATTGAACGAGATACATCGTTCACCCGTCTTCCAGGAATCCCGACGCTTCGATTTACTTGCGGGACACCGCCGGCCGCTCCAGTTCCTTTCACGGGCCCTATGGCTGCCCTCGACAAGGTGCAACCAGGCGAGACTTTCGTGTTCGCCGGTTGGGTATATCTTCCCAACACGATTCCGACAGATTCTCAGTTCTATGTGGGCGATGTCTACAACTCGTTCTATAGCATCGGCGGTCTTCCTCGAGGCGTCTGGCGTCCTTTTGCTAGCCCACCTCTGCTTAATTCAGGTGCTGGAACCGTTGTTCGATGGTGCGCCGCCGGCCTCAAACCGTTTGTGGCAGGTATGCAATTCTGGATCTCTGAGCCCGCCTTTTTTATTTCAACTGTTCGGGAGATGCCCTTCAACGGGCTGACGCCCGACAGAAGCGGTGGGTATGTGGATCATCGATCGACGCTGAGTCGCATGGCAAGCAGTCGTGTGTGGACACCTCGGCGTGCGATGTTGGTGGATGGCGTAGTGAAGAAGATGCCGACCTGGACCCGTCGAGCAGATGTGTCCACGCCCATTATGGAACTTTCAGAGCCAATTCGAGGCAACACGCCAGTGTCCTCTCTTGCTCCAGGAACTACAGTCGCAGGCTTGCCGGCCGGCGTTACTGTATCAGAACTCTAAGGAGGTCCATCATGGGCACAACTTCCAAGCTAGGCCTCCGCTATCCTGAGGGTACGGTACAGGCAAACACGCTGCATACACATATTAAGAATCTAGCTGATGACGTTGATGCAAAGCTTCCCACATTGAAGAAGCTGGGTGAAGCTTGGTGGCAAAGTATCGGACCACAAACTAGTCCCTTCGGTAACAACGGAACCGACGTCTATGCGTATGTGCCTGGGTCTCGTCAAGGGATTCCGGCAGGATCCAAGATGATGCAAATCCATTTCGACACTCGATGCAGGGCCCAAGCTAACGCTGCTTGTTATTGGGGTCTTTGTGGACAATGGGAAACGGGCGCTCAATTCGGCATTATTACGGGAGTTCGCCGACATAATGGCGGTGACCAGTACGCCGATACGGGCTGTACCATTACTGGTTGGGTCGATGTAGCGGGTCACACAGAGTTTAAGCCTTACGCCGTGATCAACGTTGATAGCGGTGGCGTCGGCATGTGGCCGGGCATTGCCAATTTCCACGCGTTCTACTTTGCATAACATTTTTCGAAAGGAGGAAGCATGCCCCCTCGCAAAAGGGTGACTGCTTCGGATGGCGGAACCATCCAACTTCCTCCTCCTGCTACGACCATCGAAGGCCGAAACGACCAGCTCATTGCAGCAGCATTTGATCTGGTCGAGCGGCGCATCCACGAAGGGACAGCTTCCGCACAGGAGACCGTCCATTTCCTTCGAATGGGGTCCACTAAGGACCGTCTTGAGCAGGAGAAACTCCGTCGGGAGAATCTCGTGCTTGAGACTCGAGTTAAGGAGATGGAATCGCGCACTTCTGGCGACCAGCTGTTGGAACGAGCTCTTGCGGCGTTCCGTGGTTATTCGGGCCAAGAGTCCGTCGATCCAGAGGCAGTCACATTCGATGCTGAGAACGTATACTGAGCTGCTTCAGCTCGATACTCTACAAGAACGCTTCGATTATTTGAAGATTGCCGGCGTAGTCGGAGAACCGACATTCGACGACATGCGTTACGTCAATCAGGCATTCTACCACTCTCGTGAGTGGCGTCAGATGCGAAGCCATGTTATTGCTCGTGATCTCGGTATGGATCTAGGAGCATTCGACACGCCTATTCAAGGCGCGCCAATTATTCACCACATGAACCCACTGACCCCCGAGGACATTCTCGAGGGCACAGAGAACCTGCTGAGTCCTGAGTTTCTTATTTGCACATCCCTACGTACCCACAACGCCATTCACTACGGCGACAAAGGACAGCTTCCCCGGCCCTTTGTTGAGCGTAGGCCTGGAGATACGTTGGGGTGGACTAAGTTTCGAGGTCTCGATGAGTAAATACCAAGCCCCGGTTATGCCAATGGTCGAAGCTTTCTACGGAAGTGGTAAGCAGAAGCCCACGGCCATCATCCTTTCGCCATCATTTACTACATCCGAGAAGGGTGCGGCACTCGGAGTCGCGATGAACTGGCATTCGCCGTCTTCCCCCCGTGACTCCGGTCACTACACGGTGGATGAGGTTCAGCGATTCCGAACGCTCCCTGACACAATGGTTGCGGGTCACTGGCAGCACACGCAGAAGAATGCAATCCGAATTATGGTGTGTGCAGAGCCTCACTCGGCTAGCACATTCTGGCACGATGACACTCATCTTCCCGTTCTACACAAGACTGCAGAGTTGGTGGCCGAGCTTACGCTTGCCTACAACATCAACGTCAGCTTCTTCACTGAAGAAAGCTTTGAGCGATGGAAGAAGCGACCCACCCGCTATCGTGGTGGGATTCTTGTCGATACGCCGGAGGGGTGGCCCTGGCAGCGTTTCTATAACGAGGTCATGGCCCAAAGGGCGTTGAAGACATTGATTTGAAAGGTAGTTACATGAGTAAACTTCCATCCAACCTGCCGAAGATTCTTCGAGATGCAGGTCTGAAGGTCAAGGAGACCGACGGTTGGCAGAATCGTGGCCGACCGGCTTCTACCGGAGGCTTCAATCCTGTCGGCGTTCTGTGTCACCACACCGCCACGGGCAAGTCGACGCCGAATGCTAACGTCGAGAAGCTCCTGATTAACGGTCGCTCTGATCTTCCCGGCCCACTTTGTCACCTGGGCCTCCAGCGAGATGGCACGGTCGTGGTCATCGCCGCGGGTCGCGCCAACCACGCTGGGAAGTCCAAAAAGAGTGGATCGGTTGCTGCTGGAGATGGCAACTCGCTCTACATCGGCATTGAGGCCTACAACTCTGGAACTGGCGAGCCTTGGCCCGACGCGCAGTACGATGCATACGTGCTTCTGTGTGCTGTGCTCTCGGCCAAGGTCACCAAGTCTTCTGTCCAGACCGTTCGCGCGCACAAGGAGACGTCGGTCACCGGCAAGATCGACCCGACCTTCCCGATGGATGCCTTCCGCACCAAGGTCGCAGCCAAGATGAAGGAGCTGTCGACTCCGGCAAAGCGTCCGGCCACCAAGGAGAAGACCTCTCGAGGCGCTCGCATCGATCGAGCTCTGGCTGAGCTGAAGAAGTCTCATGGCAGCGGTGAGCGAGAGCAGCTGATCAAGCAAGCCATCACTGCGCTGGAGAAGATCCCTAAGATTCGCTGACAATTCTGTCAAAATGAGTAGCCGTTAGAGAGGTAGTGATGGCAGAGAGCATTCTCACTTCAACTAAAGCGGCACTCGGCGTGCCGGAGTCACACGAAGCTTTCGACGTCGAGCTCATTCTCCACATCAACTCAGTCCTTTCGCGACTGACTGAGCTGGGGATTGGGCCGACGTCGGGCTTCCGCATCCAGGACAAGACCGCGACATGGGAGCAGTTCTTGGCCGACGACACGCGGTTCAACGACGTCAAGAGCTACATGGCGTATGCAGTCAAGATGCGTTTCGACCCGCCGGAGATCGGCTTCGTCATCACGGCGATGAAGGAGCAGATTGAGAAGGACGAGTACCTTCTCACGAACAGGCGCGACAACATCAATGCCGAAGAGGCAACCACTGCTGACGGAGGCACCCCGTCTTCGGGCGGTTCCGAACTTGTTCTGGACGGAGGAGCACCATGATTAGTCGGTCAGATGTCGTCCAGACGATTCGAGATACTCTGGGGACACTTGTTTTTCAGACCCGTCGAGGCACCACGTCTCAGTGGGCAGCTTCTACTCGCCCCCTCAAAGCCGGTGAGCAAGGGTGGAACACCACCACGAAGCAGATGTATGTCGGCGATGGCGTGAAGCTTTACCCCAACTATGATGTGGTCGGCGTTGGGGTTGTAAGCAATCCTTCGAGCGGTGGCGGTTTTACCCAGTCACAAATTCAAGCGATGATCGACACGTCGATCGGTAATCTGGTCATTCCGCCGGCTGGGTTGACGCAGGTTCAAATCCAGGATCTAATCAACACCTCGATCAACAACATCGCTTTCCCTCCCGGCTACGTTCTTCCGAGCAGTGTGGTCCAGGCGGTGACCGTGGTGACCGGGTCCGAGGCACGTCCGAACGCCTCGGTGGTTCTGTGGGTCGGCGGGTACGTGCGACCGACCAACATGCAGGATCAAGACGTTCATTTGTCCGTCGACCCTCCGGACGTGACTGCGCCCTCTACGCCTATTAATTTGGCAGCGTCTGCCATTCACGTTTCGGGGTTCACTGTTTCTTGGTCGCCCTCGACTGATGACACTGCGGTGACGGGCTACGAGATTCGCCTTAATGGCGGCGCCTCTATCTCTAAGACCACTAACTCGCATGCCTTTACTGGATTGACGGAGGACACTAACTACACGGTCGAAGTTCGAGCTCGTGATGAGGCCGGCAACTTCACGCCTTGGGCTTCTTTGGTCGTCAAGACCTCCGCGCCTTCTGCCCTTCGAACATTCTACACGGATCAATATCTTACGGACATGCTTTCAGAGTCACCTTCTCTACCTACCGTAGCGAATGAGGCTGGAGGTATCGAACTTGGCGCCGGGTACATGTCGAGTATCTTCCCGAGTGCAGGTCTTGGGTCGAGCTTCTTGGTGCACGGTCTTCGACTCTACAACCCTTCGAATGCTACGCCGTCATATTTGAGCGCTACGGTGACAGCTCGACTTTACTCACGCGAGCTCGACACCGAGCCCTACGTTACCGGCTCGATCGGAGACAAGTCGGCTGCCGTTCGAGTTGCTACATATTCCGAGCCGAGACTCGCTGGCACGTGGACTCAGATTCTGTTCGACACTCCCCTGCGGTTCAACCCAGGACAGGGCGGAGTTCAGGACCCCTATGACGACATCGCGTTCGTGACGGTGGAACTCTCATCCAAAGACTACATGTCGATTCCGTTTGGTAACTTCCCGAACTTCATGGCCGCGCACTCTTCGAGCGGTACGGGATCAGGACCTCTCAAGTCGGGGAACGGCGATTCACTTCGATTGACTGCGGGTGGCACTCGGGCTATTTTCCGACTCGGCAACCAAAGCTACTTTACCGAGGGTTCGAACTGGTACGGTGTCGACCTCGTGTACGAACTGGTGTCGTGATCTATGAGCGTCGATATTTCAGCAGAGAACGCAAGGGTCAATGGCTTCACGATCCACACTTTCGGTAATGTCCAGACGGCATCTGTCACCCCTGAGCCTCATCAGCTTGGTGACTGGACTGTTGCAGGCTTCGCTCGCTCTCCGTCATACAATGTCGGCGAGCAGGCGAAGTTCTGCGTTAATGGTCCAGCGGTTCAGATCGACATTTATCGAGTCGGATACTACGGCGGAGCTGGCTTCAAGATTCTGGACACGATCGTTAACACTCCGGCAGCTCAGCCGGAAGCTCTAGTCATTCCAGACACCAATGGCGCAACGAGCTGTAGTAATTGGTCTGTCACGGCCACGTGGGATGTCCCTGAGGACGCTACTTCAGGCTACTACATTGCTGCAGTTCGTTCCGTTGGAGCTAACGCTCCTAACGCCTTCTACATCACGTTCATTGTGCGAGACGATGACGCCGAAGCGGACATCATTTTCAAAGCAAGTGACGCAACGTGGGGCGCTGCATACAACCACTATGGCACTCCGTCGGCGATCAACTCCGGAAAGAATGTCTACGGTAGCGGGCAGGGCATCGGCGCGATTCAGAACCGGTCTCTTGCTGTGTCTTACCATCGTCCGGTCCTTACGCGAGGTGGAGTGGATCAAACCTATTGGTGGAACGCCGAGCTTCCTATGCTCCGATGGCTTGAACGCAACGGCTACAAGGTCAAGTACGTAACGTGTGTTGATCTGGACAAGCAGGGAGAAGCTCTTCTTGAGAAGGGCAAGATCTTCCTGTCCATTGGTCATGACGAGTACTGGTCGGCCAACATGCGCAATGCTGTTGAGAGCTGGCGCGATTCTGGGCCAAACCATTCAATCTTCATGTCGGGTAACGAGGTCTTCTGGAAGACTCGGTACGTCTACAATGACGACGAAGCCGTAATGGTTTGCTATAAGGACACGATGCCCGGGCCCACCGATAGTCATCCCACTCACGCACCAGGCGAAGCAATCGACCCTGTTGAGTGGACTGGCACCTGGAAGGATACTCGCTGGCCGGATCGTCGTCCAGAGTGGCTTCTGACAGGTACCGACTTCCGTATGAATGGCGTTCACGATCATGATGCCACGATCATCAGTAACCCATATGGCGGACACAAAGTCTGGGATGCGACGTCTTTGACAACGGGGGCTATCACGATCCAGAAAATTATTGGTATGGAGGCGGATGCCTTCCGTCCCACTCAACCGGATGGGTCATACGCGCTTCTTGCTGCGTACACTCGAGACATCACCTCCTACAAAGCCGACGATAATGGTCAGAACTACAACCTTGCGGGAGACCTTAACTGGGGCGTGGTGTCTCAACGTTATGAGTCTGGCGCAGTGACTGTGGGGTTTGGCACGTGTCAGTGGTCGTGGGCTCTCGATACAACTCACGATCGAGGTGTATCTGTAGCGTCACTTCCGGCGCAGCAGATGACTGTGTCGCTATTGCGAGATCTAGGAGCTACTCCTACTACTCCGCAGCAGAGTGTTCAGCTTCTCACGCCCAATTCTTTGGATGTCTATGGCTTGGTGCCCGGATCTGACGTCCCGAACTCGGCTGATGAAGACAGCAACATTCTTCTAGGCGACGGCTCAATGCTCAATGCGTCTTTGGGGGACGGCACTCCTCTGAGACTGTCTCTAAGTAGTCAAAATGAGTAGTACTTTCTAGAATCCCAAAGAAAGGGGGTGGCATCATCATGACAGACGTCGGCGGCTTCCTCGCTCAACACGGGATTGAGGTTCTCGAGCTGACTCCTGAGGAGGAGATGAATTCTTTCCTAGCGCACTATGGCATCAAAGGTATGCGCTGGGGCGTTCGTCGCACACAGGCACAGCTTCATGCTGGAACGTCCGAAGACGCCGCTCGAGCCAACGAGATTCGGGCTAAGGTTCACTCGCAGGGTCTGAGCTCGCTCTCCAATCAGGAGATGCAGCACTTGGTTCAGCGGATGAATCTCGAGCAGCAGTATTCGCGCATCACTTACCAGCCGTCGAAAATCTCTCGAGGCAAGGCGCAGGTCGACAGCATGCTCCAGACCGCTAACACGGTCAACAGCGTTATCAAGTTCGTTAATTCTCCGGCAGGCAAGATCATGATGGAGAAGGCCTTCCCCAACAAGCGTGAAGGCGGACCGCCCAAGCATTATAAAGAGTCGAAGAAGAAGGGTAAGAAGAAGTGACTACTTTCGAAGACACTGACGAGTTTCTCGCCCACTTCGGCGTCAAAGGTATGCGATGGGGCGTTCGACGAGAAAACCGAACTCAGATGCTGGAGCGCGTTGGCTCGGGTACGGGCAGCACGCTGGACAATCTCCGCGTGGCCACCGGCCATGTCTCATCTCAGAGTATTCGTCGTCACGGCGGCGTCTCTGGTGCGGCAGCCAACAAGGCAGCTAACATGCGAGCGGTTGACGCTCGTGTAGCTAGCGGGCGAGGGACGGCTAAAGACTTCGTTTCTCGTCACGGCGGAGATCGGTACATCGACACTGGTAAGCTCGACAAGGATGTTCTTGCCGGCAAGAAGATCGTCGCTCGACCGGGCACCTCTAGGGTCACGATGAACGTCGTCAAAGACTTCAACTCTATGTCCGATAAAGAGTTCTTCAGGAAGTATTCTGGAACGAAGCAGGGTTATCTGAAGAACTTCGATAAGTACAAGGGCGACCCTTACATGAATTCACCCAAGGCTAAGGTCGGCAAGATTCTCGCAAAGACCGTACCGCAGCCTAAGCGAATTAGGCGAGCCGGTGGCTACGATCGATAGCTCGGTCGAGGTTGATGACTTTCTAGCGCATTATGGCGTCAAAGGCATGCGTTGGGGTATTCGTCAGAAGAACTATAGCGAAGGCGGATCCACCCCCGCGGGAAAGAGATCATTTTCAACCTCCACCGCGGCTACAAAAGAGCGTCGTCATCTCACTGAAGGGCAGAAGAAAGCCCTGAAGATTGGTGCTGGTGTTGCTGTTGTGACTGGTGCGGTTGTAGTTACAGGCATTCTAGCCAAAAACGGCAATCTTCCAGTCTCTGCTCTGAAGAACAATGTTGCTTTCCAGTTTGCCAAGAACAAGGCGTTTCCGTTCGTGAAGCAGAAGGCAGTCGAGACGGCTACCGAGAAAACTGCCGAAGCCGTTTCTTCGCGGGTTAAATTCCTCAATCAGGATACCCCCACTCGCGCAGACGCAGCGAAGCTGATCAAGCAGGAGGTCTGGGACACGCCCATGAAGGACTTCATGCAGGAGATCGAAGAGGCCCACCGCGAGCAAACGAAGTACATGAAGGAAGAGTCTTCTCGAGTTGGGCTTCCATATGACCCCAAGATGAACGCATATTCTCCCGAGTCTAGAAACGAGAGACTCAGCGTTTATGAACAGCGTCTAAAGCGTTCTGGCGGTCTTACTGAAGAGTACGTCAAAATGTTCGGCAGGCGATGATACTCATAGAAAGGGCGGGACTATGACTACAACTACTGAAGTCGATAACTATCTCGCCCACTATGGCATCAAAGGTATGCAGTGGGGCGTTCGTAAAGCCGATGATTCTTCTGGTGGAGGATCAAGCAAGAAAGAGAAGCCACCTAAGAAGATCAACGAAGCTAAAGCGAAACGCTTTGACACTCGAGCACAAGTGGCTCAAACGCAGATTAACTTGATTCAAGCGCATCCATCAAAGATTCGTTACGTTCAGAACCAGAGAAACGCTCGAGTCAGGGAACTTGAGTTCTACCGCGACCAGCAGAAGAAAAACGCCAAAGATGTTCGTGACGGCCATCTTACCGATGGTGAAAAGAAGCTCATCAAAGGGGCGGCGATCACGACAGCTCTTCTTGCTGCCTACGGCACTTACAAGTATGTAGACAGCGGTGCTGCCCACCGAACGAACATCAAGGGTAAAGAGCTTCTGTCGAAGAGTCCCCATTCTTGGTCCAAGAACGACGCACTAAAGGGCGATCTGAATCTGTCCGATATTATGGGCAAAGTCGTCCCTGGGGTCAACCCCGAGTACGGTTCCATGGGCACTAAGATGAACTGTCGCCGTTGCACCTTCGCTTATGAGATGCGGCGCCGAGGGTACGACGTCAAGGCCACTAAGAGCGTGGGCGCAACCGGTCAAACGACAGCTGGACTTATCAACGCTATGGATCCCAACAGTAAGCTGAAGACCGGACGCTGGGGTATTGCGGCTCAGATGGTCCGTGAAATGCAGAACGACGGTGGAGCGCTTACTGAGCTCACCAAATCGGGCGGTTGGGGCAAGACTCGAATCGGCGGCGATCTTGACTTCCGTGTTAGCGAGTCTAAAGTAAAGGCCGATAGGATTTTCGGCGCGCTTTCTAAAGAGCCCAACGGAGCTCGAGGAGAGCTAGGTGTCGGATGGACGTTCGGCGGCGGACACAGTATGGCCTGGGAGATCGTTCAGGGCAAACCCGTTATTTTTGATACTCAAACGGGTAAGACGTATAAAGATTCGTCCGACTTTAAAAAGTTTGCCGAAGCAATCACCGATGCCGGCTACACTCGGTTGGACAACCTTGATCTGAATTCTGATTTCCTTCTAAGGTGGTTGGACAATGCTAAGTGAGACCGAGGCTCGAGACGTTCTGTTGGAATCTATTCCTGACGCCACCATCGAAGCCGTAATCAAATACCAGGGTCTATATTTGTTCCGCATTCGTCGACAGGACGAGGGTGAAGAGAATTATGACCCGTTCTTCACCGTTGACCCGGTTACTGCTGTGGTCCAAGACTTCGACGTGATGAACGATGGCGATATTTCTGAGATCGCGCGGCTATTCGAGGAGGCGAGGTATGATGTCTGAGAGCACTGACGAATTCCTTGCCCACTTCGGCGTTAAAGGTATGCGATGGGGCGTTCGGCGAGACGGAGAGCAAACTAGCGAAGGCCTAAGCGATCGACAAAAGAAAGCGCTTAAGGTTGGCGCTGGAGTTGCTGTTGTTGCGGGCGCGGGTGTTGTTAGTGTGATGCTTGCTCGAAGCGGACATATTCAAGTTCCGTCTCGAAGGATGTATAACCCCAACCCCCATGCAAAAGAGGCGTCCGATAACTTCTATAACAACGTTCATCGCGGCCGACGGCAAGTCGAGAACATGCTCAAGAGCGACACGACCAAGCTAGATAGCATTCTTAAAAACCAACAGGGTCAGATGTATCGACTGCTTGAGGAAGAGCAAAAGCGCATGCGACTGCTCGGTCTGGACGTCTGATAGAAAGGGTAAGGGATGACCACATTTGATGATGTTGACAATTACCTTGCCCACTTCGGCGTCAAGGGTATGCGTTGGGGCGTTCGCAAAGAACGAGACGAATCTGACGAAGCCTCAGCTGCTCGTCGTGAACGTTTTAAGAAAGCAGCCATAGCCACCGGCGTTCTTACCGTAGCTGCGGGCAGCGCATATGTTGCCTACACGTTGAATAAAGACGGAAAACTACCTGTCAAATCGCTTAGGCCTAACGCGGTGAAGGACGGAAAGAATGCTGTTTCAGCTCTTATTCATGAAGAGCCGACCTCCGTCATTCATGCTTCCAGAGGTAAAGACGTCGGTTTCCGCTTCCTGAAGAAGGGCGGAGTTCCTGACCCTATGCATGAGTATGAGAAGGCATTCAACGATTCTATGAGCGGCGATCTATTTCAGCGTCTTCCTGATGGTAAAGTAGCCGTGCGATTCATGGATCCGGAGGGTCGAAAAGATTTCGCTGGTCGACTAATTCCTCACGAGGTAATTGTTCCAGCAACCATGTCTTCGGGTTTGAATAGCGTAAGCGATGTTGTTCAGAACCTGTGGCCTATCCTGAAACCCGCACACGATGAAATGTATGTCGAAGAAGGGTCTATGGCTCGTCGAATGAGAGAAGAGGGTAAGTCATGAGCACGTTCGAAGACACTGACGATTTTCTTGCCCACTTCGGCGTCAAGGGCATGCGATGGGGCGTCCGCAAGGATAGCGGCATCGAGGGCGTTTCGCCTAAGACTAATCGAGAAGCTAAGAAAGACGCTGAGGAATTCACTCGAGCGAAACTCTTCTACGGCGAGGGCGCCGGAACTCGTCGCAAGCTGATCAAGGCCAAAGTGGAGGCTCGGTCCAAGATCGACCCCGCCTACAAGAAGGCGTTCGACCATCACGTCGGCAACACTGACCTGGGTCAGCGTGCGTCTCAGGCTAAGGGTGAACGACGACGCAAGGACGTAGTCAATAAGACGACGAAGACTGCTCGCGGCGTGCATCGCTCCTTGACTGGTGGCTTCGGTTCTGTTCCGCTGGTAGCGGCAATTCTTGCTGGCGGTTACACCGTAGCGCGTAATTCTGGTGCCGATCGCGTCGTGATCAACAACAGCAAGAAGATGTACAACGACGTCAAGAACAAGCGGCAGAGCTCCAAAGCCGTAGATGACTTGCTGAAAGACCTCGGCTTGAAATAGCCTAGAGAATTAGAGAGGAAGGGCCTTGGATCTATCGAACACAGCTGTGCCGACTTACTATGGCCGCTTCCGTGAGAAGGTTCTAAGAGGAGAAATTCCTGTCTGTCGAGAGATCTCGATGGAGATGAACCGGATTGATGCTCTAATTGATGACCCCGAAGTTTACTATGACCCCGACGCAATCAACGGTTTCATCGCATATTGTGAGACTGAATGTACGCTAACGGACGGAAGCCCTCTCAAACTGCTTGATACTTTCAAGCTATGGGCTGAGCAAATCTTTGGGTGGTATTACTACTCGCCTGAGAAAGTGTGGGAGCCGGCTACTGAATTTCAGGAAGGACGATTCGTCTGGAAAGAAGTTCTGAAGCGGCTGACCACTAAGCAGTATCTTATCGTCGCACGAGGCGCAGCTAAGTCGATGTATGCCTCGCTCATCCAAAGTTATTTTCTGAACGTTGATGTTACCACCACCCACCAGATTACCACTGCTCCGACTATGAAGCAGGCTGAGGAGGTCATGGCTCCGATCCGCACAGCGATCACTCGCTCGCCGGGGCCATATTTCCAGTTCTTGACCTACGGGTCGATTCAAAACACGACTGGATCTAAGGCTGACAGGACCAAGCTTGCCTCGACGAAGAAGGGCATTGAGAACTTTCTTACTGGTTCTCTGCTTGAGATTCGTCCGATGTCCATCAACAAGCTTCAAGGACTTCGTCCTCGTATTTCTACTGTGGATGAATGGTTGTCCGGCGACCTTCGGGAAGACGTTATTGGCGCGATTGAGCAGGGAGCATCTAAGCTTGACGACTACTTGATCGTTGCCATCAGCTCTGAGGGTACAGTTCGAAACGGCTCAGGCGACACCATTAAGCTTGAGCTTGCCGACTATCTTAAGGGCGAGGTCAACGCGCCGTATATTTCGATCTGGCATTACAAGCTCGACGATCAAGAAGAGGTTAGTCAGCCTGAGATGTGGCCTAAGGCTAACCCCAACATCGGCTTCACTGTCACTTACGACACCTACGCTCGTGATGTCCAGCGTGCCGAGATGGCTCCCGCTGCCAAGAACGATATTCTAGCCAAGCGTTTCGGAATTCCTGCTGAAGGCTACACTTACTTCTTCTCGTATGAGGAGACGGAGTGCCACCTGCCGCAAGACTTTGCCGGAATGGCTTGTTCGATGGGCGCGGACCTTTCGCAGGGTGATGACTTCTGTGCGTTCACTTTCATGTTTCCTCTCGGGAATGGCGCCTTTGGCGTAAAGACTCGAAGCTATATTACTGAGCTCACGTTGCGCGCGCTTCCTGGCGCTCTCCGTCACAAGTATGAGCAGTTCCGTGAGGAAGGCTCTCTTGTTGTGCTCGACACGACCGTTCTGGACATGATGGACGTCTATGACGACCTAGACGAGCACATTGAGGCGATGCGATACGACGTTCGATCGTTCGGCTATGACCCTTACAATGCCAAGGAATTCGTTGCTCGATGGGAGCAAGAACGTACTCCCTACGGTAACGAGAAAGTTCAGCAGGGCGTTAGAACTGAGTCTGTTCCTTTGGGCGAGCTCAAGAAGATGTCTGAGAATAGGCTTCTGATCTTTGACGAGATCTTGATGAGCTTCGCTATGGGTAATGCTATTACGCTCGAAGACACAAACGGCAACCGCAAGCTTCTTAAGCGACGTCACGAAGAGAAGATCGATAACGTGGCTGCGTTGATGGATGCGTGGATTGCTTTCAAGCTCCATAAGGAGGATTTCGAGTGACGACTGAAACGAAGGAGGTGAATAATGGGCGCTCTTACGGATAGTTTTAAGCATGCATGGTCGGCCTTTACCGAGAAGAAGGAGCCTAGCTACGGCGTTCTCCCGGGCATGGGTTCGGTTAGTACTTCTATGTCTCGACCTGATCGGCCTGTGTTTCGAATTAGCTCCGAGCGGACCATCATCTCCTCGATTTACACGCGGATGGCGATCGATGTCGCTAGCGTGAAGATTGAGCATTGCCGAGTCGACCCCGAGACTGACATGTATGTGGGGACGATCAAGTCGGATCTCAATGAGTGTCTGAACGTTGAGGCCAACCTCGACCAGGGCGGTCGACACTTCCGGCAGGACATCGCACTCACCCTCTTTGCGGCTGGCGTAGCTGCTATCGTTCCGGTGGATACTACACTCAATCCGCTGACCTCTGGTTCGTGGGACGTGAAGACCATGCGAGTCGGTACGGTCACAAAGTGGGAGCCGGAGTTCGTTTGGGTTCGCCTTTGGAATGAGAAGACGGGTCAGTACGAAGAGCTGCATCTGCCTAAGCGCATTGTGGCCATCGTTGAGAATCCCTTCTACTCAGTCATGAACGAGACTAACTCTACTCTTCAGCGTCTTGTTCGAAAGCTGGCTCTTCTTGACAACGTCGATGAGATCTCTAGTCAGGGTAAGCTGGATCTGATCATTCAGTTTCCGTTCCCGGTCAAGTCGGACTCTCGGATTGCTCAGGCAGAACGTCGTCGAAGCGAGCTTGAGTCTCAGCTTCAAAATAGCACCTATGGCGTAGCGTGGGCCGACGGAACAGAGAAGATCACTCAGCTTAACCGTTCGGTGGAGAACAATCTTCTTGGTCAGATTCAGTATCTGAAGGCGGAACTGTACAACGAGCTCGGTCTGACTGAGGGCGTTATGAACGGTACTGCTGACGACGCTGAAATGCTCAACTACACAAACCGGACGATCGAGCCCATCATGGACGCGATCACCGAGGCGATGGCTCGGAAGTTCCTGACCAAGACTGCTCGCACTCAGGGTCAGACTATCCGCTACTTCGACACCCCGTTCAAGCTGATTCCGATCAGCCAGCTCGCGGACCTTGTCGACTCTCTCAGTCGGAACCAGATTGTGTCCCCGAACGAGATTCGTCCTTCGCTGGGTCTCAAGCCTCGGCCCGAAGCTCAGGCGAATGCGCTTGTCAACAGCAACATGCCTCTTGATCAGCAGATTACCGATGGTGAGGGTGAGTCACTCGAGCCGAATCCTGCCGATCTTGCTGAGGATGAGCTTGATGCTCAGATGGCCGACTTGGGGTTGAGCTGATGGTCGGCAAAGATCCTAACTATGATCCTTCCGAGCGTCGAGCGCGTTATTTGCGGGAACGTGAGCTGAAAGGTCGTCAGAAGGGCTCTAAACCGCCCCCAAGAACGGCACGTGACGCTATGGCGGCCCGCGATCAGAAGCACGGTAAGGCTGGTGCCGGTGAGAACTGGAACAAAGGTCGTCCCGTTGCTCCGAAACAACCTCCTGGCGGTAAGCCTAAAGGTGATCGCGGATTCTCCGCCCCGAAAGACACTCCCGCACAAGCCAAGGCGAGAGTATCTCGTCTACAAGGAAAGATTTCCACTCTGCAAGAGGCGTTGACGAAGACGCTTGCTGCTTTGGCCGAGGCACGTCGCAATGCGGCTGAGGAGGCTAGAAAAGACTCCGATGGTAAGACGACCGTGAAAGAGCGGAAGGATTCCAAGGAGTATCGAGACAAGCATAAGGAAGAGTTGAAGGACAAACGCGAGAAGACGGAGAAGAGCAAGTCTTCTTCATCCTCTAGCGGTAGCTCCTCTTCCTCGTCTGGGTCAGATAGCAAACCGACCGTAGACGAGCTCCAGGCTCGCGTTTCTAAGATTCGAGGCGCTATCACTAGCGCTAAGAAGCAACTATCAGATGCGAGAGCGGCGGCTGGACAGCTAGCCCATTCCGATAATGAGGTGCTGGTTTTTCTTAACTCAGCTCCAGTCAGCAGAAAGGAATCCGTCCACATGACAGCGGATTTTGGTGGCTTCGCCACCCGACACGACGTGCAGTGCGCAGACGGGCGGACTATCCTGCCTGGAGCGTTCCAGGAGAATGACGGCGCCGTTGTTCCTCTGGTCTACGGGCACGACCACAACGGGATCGCGAATGTCCTCGGACACTGCGTTCTCGAGTACCGGCCGGAGGGTGTTTACGCTCACGGCTACTTCAACGAGACGCCGAATGGTCAGCTTGCTAAGGAGCAGGTTAAGCACGGTGACCTGAAGTTCCTCTCGATCTTCGCCAACAACCTGCAGGAGAAGGCGCGAGCCGGACTCCAGCACGCTAAGGATGTTATGAAGGGCAACATCCGGGAGGTCAGCCTTGTTCTTGCTGGCGCCAACCCGGGTGCTTTCATCGACAACCTCACGATTGCTCACAGTGATGGGAGCATCGAGGACGGCGACGAGGCGCTTATTTTCATGAACGTCCCGATCGACAGCAACGACGTTGTTCACGCAGACGTCGAGACTGACGACGAGACGATCGGCGATGTTGTCGAGTCCATGTCGGAGAAGCAGCAGAACGTTCTGTACTACTTGGTGGCTCAGGCTGCTGAGGGACCGTCTGCTAAGCACGACGCCATGGAGCACGGCGACATCGGCATCGGCGATGACTCGATCCCGGACGTGGTCGAGACCATGTCCGAGAAGCAGCAGAACGTCCTCTACTACCTGGTTCACCAGGCGATGGAGGAGGCCGGCGCTCTTACTCACAGCGACACCGAGGGTGACGTTGTCGAGGAGGACGGCGAGAAGAACGAGGACAGCGAGGCAGACGAAGCCGTTAGCGGCGACGAGGACTCCGAGACCACCGACACATCTGGCGGAGACACTGATGGTGCCGCCAACACCGGCGGAGACACTGAAGGTGCCGCCACCACCGACGAGGCTGGCGAGGTCCAGCACGACGACACTCAGGAGGACAACAGCATGACGCACAACCTGTTCGCCGCTGCTCAGCAGGCCGGCGCTGCGCGCCCCCAGGCCACCCTCGCCCACGGCAACGTGTCGCAGGAGGACGCGATCAAGCAGATCGTCAAGGAGGCGAAGAAGAACGGTTCGCTGAAGGACGCTCTGGAGAACTACATCGAGCACACTGGCGTTAACGTCGGGGGTCAGCTCCAGCACGGTATCGAGAACATCGACTACCTGTTCCCGGACGCTCAGCTCCTCGAGAACGCGCCTGGCTTCATCAGCCGCCGCATGGAGTGGGTCGACACCGTCCTCTCCGGCGTGCGCAAGAGCCCGTTCTCGCGCATCAAGACCATCACCGCGGACATCACGCCTGATGAGGCCCGTGCCCGTGGTTACATCAAGGGCAACTTCAAGAACGAGGAGTTCTTCGCCCTCTCGAAGCGGACCACCGACCCGCAGACCATCTACAAGAAGCAGCGGCTCGACCGCGATGACGTCATCGACATCGTCAACCTGGATGTCGTGGCGTGGCTCAAGGCCGAGATGAAGGTCATGCTCGACGAGGAGATCGCTGGCGCGATCCTCGTTGGTGACGGCCGTTCCATCGGTGACGACGACAAGATCCTGGAGACGCACATCCGTCCGATCGCTTCGGACGCTGAGCTCTACGTCACCACGGTGAACGTCAACCTCGACGACGCCTCTTCGGGTGTCGAGGAGCTCGTCGACGCGGTCATCGCGAACCGTCGCTACTACAAGGGTTCGGGTCAGCCGACCTTCTTCACCACGGAGAGCACCATCTCTTCCTTCCTGACGGTGAAGGACAACTTCGGTCGTCGCCTCTACGCCAACCTGAACGAGGTGGCCGCGGTTCTCCGTGTCTCCGCCATCGTTCCGGTCGAGGTCATGGAGCGCGTTCCGGACCTGGTCGGCATCATGGTCAACCTCGCGGACTACACCCTGGGTGCTGACCGTGGTGGCCAGGCCACGATGTTCGATGACTTCGACATCGACTACAACAAGCTGCGCTACCTGATCGAGACCCGCCTGTCGGGTGCTCTCACGCAGCCGAAGGCCGCGATCGTGTTCCGCAAGGTGGCCGGTTCGGCTGTCCTGCGCGTTCCCGCTGAGCCGACCTTCGTCGACAACGTCGTGACGGTTCCCACCGTGACCGGCGTGACCTACAAGAACGCTGACACCGACGCCACGCTCACCACTGCTGCTCCGGTGACGCTGACTGAGGGCCAGACGCTCAACGTGAAGGCTGTTCCGGCCGCCGGTAGCTACTTCGCGAACTCCGAGGACGACGAGTGGAGCTACACCGGCCAGGACCTGTCCTGATCTGAATTAGATCAAAATGGCACGCTTCTTTGGGAAAGTCGGGTACGGCGTACCCGGTGAACTCGTAGCCGGTGTTTGGTCGGACAGCATCGTAGAGCGTGACTATTACGGGAAGTACCTCAACGAGACGGTCTCTTCTGAAGAGTCCGACAAGGTGAATGACGATTTGCGGTTTTCGAGCCGCATTAGTGTCGTTGCCGACCCGTTTGCGTTGGGGCACTTCTCGACTATCAAGTACGTCATTGATGAGGGCGGGGTCTATTGGGCAGTGACTTCGGTCGAGCTCAAGAGGCCCCGCCTCATTCTTTCGACGGGAGGTGTATACCATGGTCCCAAGCCCAGTCCAGGCCCCTGATTTCACGCCTGAAGAGAGCCGGCGAATTGCGTTTAACGCGGTTCTGGTTCAGCTTCTTGGTTCCAATAACGTCTACTATCAGCCTCCCGACGATTCTCGCATGCTTTATCCCTGTATTGTGTATGAGCTCGAAGAGATTCACAATCAGCATGCAGACAATGGTCCGTACAAGATGCATGATCGATATCAGGTCACGTTCATTCGCCAAGAGCCAGATAGTCCTGTTTTGCGTAAGCTTATGGGACTTCCACTCAGTTCATTCAGTCGTCATTTCGCGACGTCCGGTCTTAACCATGACGTCTTCGTGATTCACCATTAGGAAGGAAACCAAATGGCTAAGCTCGTTTGGGACAAGACTGGCGAGCGGTTTTATGAGACCGGCGTCAACAAGGGCGTTCTGTACATCCCGGATGACAACGGGGTTTACGACACGGGCGTCGCTTGGAACGGTCTGACCACGGTCACCGAGTCCCCCTCTGGCGCGGAGGCTACTCCCCTCTACGCCGACAACATCAAGTACCTCAACCTGATCTCCGCTGAGGAGTTCGGTGCCACGGTTGAGGCCTACACCTACCCGGACGAGTTCGCTCAGTTCGATGGTGTCGCTTCTCCGTCTGCTGGCGTCTACGTTGGTCAGCAGTCGCGTCGAGCGTTCGGCCTTTCCTACCAGACTCGTGTCGGTAACGACATTGAGGGTAGCGACCTCGGCTACAAGATCCACCTCATCTATGGCGCTCAGGCTGCGCCGTCGGAGAAGGCCTACGCGACCATCAACGACACTCCTGAGGCGATCACCTTCAGCTGGGAGCTGACGACCACTCCGGTGGACGCCGGTTCGACGCTGAAGCCGACCTCTCAGATCGTCATCGATTCCACCAAGGTGGACCCGGACGACCTCTCCACTCTGGAGGCCGCGCTGTATGGCTCGGTGTCGACCAGCCCTCGTCTGCCTCTGCCGACCGAGGTCTTCGACATGTTCTCCGGCACCGCCATCGAGGTCACCGCGACTGCGCCGACCTACGACGCCTCGACGGACATCATCACCATCCCGGCCGTCACCGGTGTCGTCTACACCATCGGCGGCAACGAGGTTCCGTCTGGCCCGACTGCTCCGATCACGGCCACCACGGTCGTTCAGGCTCACCCGGCCCCGGGCTACAAGTTCAGCCCGGTGTCCGACAATGACTGGACGATCAACTACGTTCCGTGATCCTAGTCGGATAGAAAACTGAAAGGAGTCGGGGAATGCTCGACATTATGCTACAACCGCTCGATGATGAACCTGTCATCAAGCTCTCTTTCGAGCATTCCCTGCTCTCTTTGTCAAAATGGGAAGCGATTCATAGGAAACCGTTCTTTGGTCGAGAGCCTAAGACGCCAGAAGAAACGGTGTCATACATCGAACAGATGGTGCTCAATGACAATCTTCCCGAAAACTTTGTCGATCGTCTTAGTGTAGAAGACATTAACACCATTGCCGAATACATTAACAGCGATCAAACGGCAACCACATTTGGACCTGAGCCCCAGCAGCGAGGATCCTCGGAGGTCATCACAAACGAGTTGATCTACTACTGGTTGATTCAGTTCAACATCCCATTCCATCCGGTGGAGACTTGGCATCTTAATCGCCTTATGGTCTTGGTCAAGGTCGTGGGTATTAAGCAGTCTAAGCCGAAGAAGATGAGCAAGCAGGAGCTTGCGGAGAAGTACCGATCCCTTAATGAGCAGCGCCGACAGCAGTCCGGAAGCGCCGGATGAGAAAGGGTAATCCATGCCACGTATGACTTGGAGCGCCCCAGAAGGGCGTTTCTTTGACGCAGGCCTCGACCGAGGAGTGCTCTACCCTAAGAAGACGCCTCCTCCTGGTCACGTCGTCGCAGCCAACCTTTTGCCGTTTGGTTCCTTCGAGAAGCCGGGCGTCCTAACGACTGTCGAGCGGAATGAACTCTGGAATCCGTCTGGAGCGGTAGCTGGAGGCTGGGTCGCGGTCAATGGAACCAACCATGTTATGTCGACGGACACCACTGTCTTTCATTCTAGAGGCTCTAGCCGAAAGTCCACGGTTCAGGCTGCCGGCGCCGGTGTCGTTGATCTGGCGTCCATCAACGCGGTCGGTCAGCTTTCGTCCGCGGGTGCTAGCCGAACTGCTGTAGCTGCTGGTCAGATCGTTAGCGCAGGGTTGATGATTCGTCCGAGTCGAGCCTCGGCTAAGGGGAAGGTCGGGCTCGTCTTCTACAACGCGTCTTCTGTTCAGGTGGGCGCTATTCTGTATGGAAGTGATACGACTCTTACTTCGACTGGTTGGACTTGGGTTAAAATCTCTAACAAGACTGTTCCCGCCACGGCTACTCAAGTAGAGGTTATTTCGAGCGCCTTCCTCTCTACTGGCACAGCCGCTGCCGGCGATACGGTTTGGTTTGATTCGGCCGTAGTGCAGTTCGAAGAGGATGTTCTAGTTCCCTTCGATGGCTCGACCGCGGCTTCTGGAGAGTTCGTTTACGAATGGGCTGGGGCTGTGGATGGTTCTGCTTCGCTTCGTCGAGCGATTCTCCTCTCGCCGAGCGGACTAGCTAATGGTGCTGTAGGCATTATTTCTACTGACTGGGCCCAAAGCGGGACGAAGTCTCTTCGGATTTATTCCAAGAAGGCAGCTACGGGCGGTGCGACCATTAACCTCAAGGATTATGTCACTTGGGGGAAGCAATACACCATCACGGCCACCGTTCGAAAGAGTCCTGCGCTCAGTGTCGCGGCAAAGATCGAGGTCTCGACGGTAAACAACACGCCCAATATGACTCCGGCTTCGGTGTCTAGCACTCTTATTTCTGGCGTGGAAACCCTATCGCTAACCTTCTCGCTTCCTCCGAAGAACGGCGCATCAGCGGCCATTCAATTGTTCCTCAAGAACAACAACTCTTATGGCACAAATGTGTGGTTCGATAACATCATCATTACTGAGGGACCTGAGGTATACCCATATTTCGATGGTAACACGCCAGATGATGAGCTTTACGATTACGCTTGGATCGGCACGCCTTTGGATTCCGTGTCAGAAAAGCGCGAAAAGGTCTCATTGGCTGTTCCGTGGGTTGGGTTGACCGGCGTTGAGGAGAAAGGCGGCGATGGTGCTGCGGCATATTACATCGACGGTCGACCTTTCTTGTTCCTTCCTAAGCCGAAGGAGTATTCGGCAACGTTGAAGGCCTACACATATCCTGATGCGTTTGCAGAGATCATGGGCGTTACTGAGATTGCCGATGGTATGTATCTGGATTCCCAGCCAGGCGCCGTTTTCGACCTTGCATACCGAACTAAGGTAGGTAACGCGACCAACGGAATAGATTTCGGCTACAAGATCCATCTTGTTTACAACGCTGTGGTCACGCCTCAGAGCTTGTCGTATGACACGCTGGGCGCAAGCATCAATCCGGTTGAGTTCTCGTGGGATATTCAAGCGGTCCCGGTGAAGGTTGAGGGTTTCCGCCCTACAGCCCACATCATTATCGATACACGCCACATGGCGCAAGCGAGAATTGATGACATCGAGGCTCTTCTCTACGGTTCTGATAGCTCTCTCCCAGCAATGCCTACGCCTCAGACCATTTTCGACATGCTCAGCTATGGCGACACCATTATCGTCACAGACATGGGCGATGGTAATTTCTCTGTCGAAGGAGCTTACGAGAATGTGTACCTCGTCGAGCCCGGCGTCTTCCGAGTCGACAACGTGGACGGCGAAAACTACGCCGACGGCACGTTCCGCATCAGCAGCACGAACGTCTAGAAAGGAGGCGATGTGGCTACAGTAATTGGCGCGACTGCCGCGCGGGTTGACGCCGTAGAGGACAACTCAATCGTCGGCGCTAGCATCGTAGGTAATGATCTTGTTTTCTCAAAGGGCGACGGTGTAACGACAATCAACGCTGGTCGAGTCATCCCTCCTCTTTATTTCAGCTGGCCCGTAGGCACCATCTTCATGAACACGAGTGCTACTAACCCAGCTTCTCTTTTGGGTGGCGGCACCTGGGTTCGATGGGGCAAGGGTCGGATGCCGATCTCTCTGGACGAAGCAAATGCTCGATGGGATGTGGCGGAAGACACTGGCGGGGCTGACACAGTCACTTTGTCTATTTCGCAGATCCCTAGTCACGCCCATGGTGGCGCGACAGCTGGTCAATCGGTGGATCACTCTCACGGCGGCTATACCGACACTCAAGGCTCCCACCAGCACGGATATCAGTTCCCGAATGATGCTGCTGGAGCTGCTGCAGGTAGCATGAACTATTGGCGACCTTACCGAACCGTCGGCGCAACCGATTGGGGCGGCGCGCACAGTCACAACATTGCGACGTATGGTGCTAGTACCGACCACAATCACGGCGTCTACGCCGAAGGTGGCGGTGGATCACACGAGAACATGCCGCCGTTTATTGCCGTTTACATGTGGAAGCGAACTGCCTGACTTCTGAAAGGAGCGATCGTGATTAAAATTACGACCCAAGGGTCGACTAAGAATACACAGTCGTTCCTCAGGAGCATGCGAAGTATGGATATTCGGACGTTCTGTGAGGCGGCTGGCGCACGTGGTGTCGCCGCCCTTCGCAGTTCAACGCCTGTCGACTCGGGCCTCACGGCTGCTTCTTGGAGCTATGAGGTCCGAGTCGAAGGTGATAAGACTATTATATCCTGGATCAACACGCATAACGAAAGCGGAGTCAACATTGCTGTGATTCTTCAATACGGACACGGCACTGGGACAGGCGGCTGGGTCGCCGGACGAGATTACATCAACCCCGCGATCAAGCCTATATTTGACTCGATTGCCAACGACGTGTGGAAGAAGGTGACAACCTCATGAGCAGTGTCGACGATCGTATCGTCAACATGGAGTTTAACAACAAACAGTTCACGCAGGGCGTCACCCAGACCGAGCGTGACCTGACTTCGCTGGAGAAGACTCTTGCCCGCACGGGTAAGTCCGAAGGCTTGAGTAAGATGGGCGGGGCTGCACAGCAGGTCACTGCCAAGTTCTCGGCTCTTCAGGTCGCCGGCGTTGCTGCGATCGCCACCATTGCCAGCAAGGCAACGATGATGGCCGGCAACTTCCTTAAAAGCTTCACTCTCGCACCTCTCATGCAGGGGTTCGACGAGTACAACACCAACCTGCAGTCGATCCAAACTGTTATGGCTAACACTGGCGCTAGCGTCAATGTGGTCAACGGCTATATGTCGCAGCTTAACCAGTACTCCGACAAGACTATCTACAACTTCTCGGAGATGGCCCGCAACATCGGCACGTTCACCGCAGCTGGCGTTGGGTTGAAGGATGCTGTGTCGTCCATTCAGGGTATCTCCAACATGGCGGCCCTGTCCGGTTCTACGTCTCAGCAGGCGTCGTCTGCTATGTACCAGCTATCGCAGGCTATTGCCGCTGGCCGAGTGAGTCTTCAGGACTGGAACTCGGTGGTTAACGCTGGTATGGGTGGTAAGAACCTCCAGAAGGCCTTGATCACCACCGGCATGGCGATGGGGCAGATCAACGAGAAGGTCGACCTCGGCGCGAAGAACATCAAGATCGCCGGTAAGTCCTTCCGTGAGTCTATCTCAACGGCTGGTGGCGGTTCGTCGTGGTTGACGTCCGATGTTCTGGTGAAGACCTTCGCTCTGATGGACGGTCGACTTTCTCAGGCCTCCATCAAGGCTGATCACCTTGGCTGGTCTCAGAAGCGAGTCACCAAAGCAATCGAGGAGCAGCAGGAAGCTCTTAAGAAGCAGGGCTACAGCGACGCTCAGATCAAAGAGATCACCGACATGGCCGATCGGGCTTATGAGTCCGCCACGGTCGTCAAGACTCTTCCGCAGCTACTTGGCGTGGTCAAGGAGTCTCTGGGTTCGGTGTGGGCTCAGGCTTTCCAGGGAATCATTGGTAACTTCAACCAGTCCAAGAAGCTTTGGACGTCGGTGAGTAATTCCATCGGAGACCAGGTTCGAGGATTTGGGCATTCTCTTGTGGGCACCATTACCGCGTGGCGTAAGGCTGGCGGTCGAAGGGATGTCCTCACTGGCCTAGAGGCTGGTGCGGCTGCTTTGGGCAAGGTTTTGGGTGTCGTCAAGGACGCATTCCGCGATATTTTCCCACCGATGACCGGCAAGCAGTTGGCGGAACTCTCGTCTAGGTTTGCCGAGTTCATGTCGAACCTGATGCCAGCTCAGAGCACGCTTGAGACGCTTAGTCGAATCTTCCGAGGTTTCTTCGCTGCCATCAGCATTGGGTGGCAACTCATCAAGGGCTTTGCTGGAGTTATCGGCGACTTGTTTGGCGAGCTTTCTGGTGGCGCTAGCGGCTTCCTCGAGTTCGCAGCAAGTATTGGTGACATGCTCGTTAATCTTGATGCGGCTATGAAGAAGGGGGATGGGCTGAAGAACTTCTTCGACGGTCTTTCTTCAGTGCTGTCTGTGCCGCTTAAGATGATCAACGCCGTCGCTGAGGCTATCTTCGGTATTTTCGGAGGCTTCGATGACGCTGCCGCTGGAGCTGTTGAAGGGTCCATTGAGCGAGTCGGTGACCGTCTGTCGCCGCTTGCAGCGTTTGCTGGTCGGGTGCACGACGCTTTCATTCATATTTTCGATGGCGTCAGTAATCTCATGGAGCCGGTTATCGATGCATTCTCAGGTCTTGGTACGGCTATCGGGGAGTCTCTCGGTGGCGGTGACGGATTCAGTGGTGTTCTTGATGTGATCAACACCGGACTTCTGGGTGGCATTACGTTCCTGCTCTCTAGGTTCCTCAAGAACGGGCTTAACCTCAACCTCGGCGTTGGCGGTAGTAGCGGTTTCTTCTCCTCGATCACCGAGTCGTTCGGCGCATTGACCGGGACGATGGAGGCCATGCAGGCGAAGCTTAAGGCAGATGCCCTGCTTCGTATTGCTGGCGCCGTCGCTCTGCTGACTGTGTCGATCGTCGCTTTGTCTCTGATCGATTCGAACCGACTCACAAGCGCTCTCGTCGCTATGTCTGCCGGCTTCGGACTGTTGCTTGGCTCGATGGCTATTCTCGATAAGGTGAGCTCGTCTACGGGCTTCATCAAGATGCCCTTCATTACGGCCTCCCTGATTCTTCTTGCCGGCGCTATTCTTGTTCTGTCTGCGGCTGTAGTTGTGATGTCGCGATTGAGTTGGGAAGAGCTCGGTAGGGGTCTCACAGGCGTCGCAGGTGCTCTTGGCGCTATTGCCCTGGGCATGCGTCTCATGCCGAAGGGTATGGTGGCGCAGGCTGCTGCTCTGATGATTTTGGCGATCGCCCTTAATGCTATCGCTGGTGCCGTTATGTTGATGGCGAGTATGAGTTGGGAAGAGCTTGCTAGGGGTCTTGGTAGTATGGCGGCTGCTTTGATCGGCATTGCTTTGGGTATGCGTCTTATGCCTAAGGGTATGCTGCTGCAGGCTGCTGCGCTTCTTGTTCTGTCTGGCGCCTTGAACGCTATTGCTTTGGCTATGGCCAAAATGGGTAGTCTTTCGTGGGAGTCCATCGCTAAGGGTGTTGTCGGTATCGCTGGGGCTATCGCCGCAGTTGGTCTCGCCATGCGGTTGATGCCCAAGGGGATGCTTCTGCAGGCCGGCGCTCTTGTCCTCATCGGTATTGCTCTCGGCTCTATCGGGGATGCTATTGCTGGATTGGGCAACCTCTCTTGGGAGGCCATCGGCAAGGGCATGGTCGGTATTGGTGGGGCACTTCTCATCATCGCTGGCGCTATGCAATTGATGCCTGCCACTCTGCCTATTACTGCTGCTGGACTCGTGCTGGTCGGATTTGCTTTGCAGTCCATTGGTGCAGTTCTCGAGAGCCTCGGAGGGATGTCGTGGGATGAAATCGCCCACGGCCTCGTTGCTCTTGGCGGCGCTCTTATCGTGATTGCTGCTGGCGTGAACCTCATGTCTGGAGCCATCGGTGGAGCTGCGGCATTGGTCATCGTTGCTGGCGCTCTGGCTGTTCTTACGCCCGTTCTTCTTGCTCTCGGCAACATGTCGTGGGAAGAGATCGTTCACGGCTTGGCAATGCTCGCTGGAGTGTTTGCCGTGTTGGGCCTTGCCGGCCTTATTCTCGGCCCGGTCGTCCCGATCATTCTGGCTCTCGGCGCGGCTATGTTCCTTCTGGGGGCGGGTCTCGCTTTGGCTGGCGCTGGAATGTTGGCGTTCTCTGTCGGCTTCGCTATGCTTACGGCTACCGGTGTCGCCGGGATTGCCGTGCTTAGCGCTGCTATTGGTGAATTCATCGACGCCATCCCCAAGATTGCAACGGCTATGGGCGAAGGCTTTGTCGCCTTCCTCCAGACCATTGGTAACAACGCGCCCAAGATCAAGAACGCTCTGGTCAAAATCATCAAGAGCGGTCTTCAGGCGGTTCAGGAGCTGGCTCCCGAGTTCGGTAAGACAATTACTGTTCTCATCGACACGGGCCTTGGTGTTATCGAGAAGGGTATTCCTCGATACGCTAAGGCTGGTATGCGAATCATCAACGGTCTGCTTGAGGCAGCTGGCGAAGAGATTCCTAAGATTGTCGATACTGCTGGCGACTTGATTGCTAAGTTTATTACTGCAATGGGTGACCAGGTGACTAAGATTGCCAACGCTGGTGCTGACATGGTCATCGCAGTGTTGGACGGTCTTGCTCTCGCTATTGAGGAAAAGGGCGACGAGATCCGAGCTTCTGCTAGGAATCTTGCCACCACGTTCGCTGATGAAATTCGAGAGACATTGTGGGATCTGATTCCCAACATCCCCTTGCCCGACCTTCCTTCACCCGGAGGAATTATTGGCAGTGTCGTTAACAAGGTCACCGGCGGAGGAGAAAGGCGTGCTGCTGGCGGGGGCAAGGGCGGTGGCTCTGGTCCCGGTTTCAGCCGTCGAGGAGGCGATGGAAAGAACAGCAAGAGCAATAAACCGCCTCAGTCACCTCTCGACGCGTTCATTGCAGGCGTAAAGGAGTTCTCCAAGGTATTTACTGCCGAGCTCACGAACGTCTCCAACGCTATCAATGGGGCTGCTCAGCTTCTTGTCGGAAAGACCTCTGGTCACGCGTTCGACCTGATCACTCAGGCCAACTTGACTCAGCGAGGGGCAACCGCAGCCAGCACCACAGCGGACGTTCAAGACAAGTTCGCTACGAAGTTGGGTAACGCTGCTCAGAACAAGATGGAGCGAGCAGACAACCTCAAGAAGGACAAGAAGGAGTCGAAGAAGCACTTTAGGGCTCGTCAGAAGGCTGACCGACAAGCAGCTCGAGCTGACATCAAGGCTGCGAATAAGGCCCGGACGATCGCGAACGCTACGGCTAAGCGAGCTGAAACTGCTCAGGCACAGGCTGACGCACAGCGTGAACAGGCCATGATCGAGGTCAACGCAGAGAAGGCTCTAAAGGGCGGAGACTACGGTCAACTTGGGGAGATTCGTTCCCAGCAGGCCCAGGATCTAGCTGCCAACTCTCAGGCCATGATGGCCTCGGCTGAGGCTAAGGCTGCTGAGGCTGCTCGTATCGCTAAGACCAACAAGAACCAGGCCACGAAGCTGCGGAAGCAAGCAGCGGCTGAGGCTGCGGAAGCGCAGCGCTTGGCTACAGCGGCTAACACTGCTCAACAGCAAGCTATCAACGCTTATGGTGAAGCTCGCCGCATTGCTGCGGCTTCTGTCACGGCACGAATGAGTGATCTGAGGCAGCAGCAGCAGGCTGAAGCAGCGGATCGTAAGTGGCAGCAAGATTATGACAAGGCGGCTATTGAGGGCGAAGGCGGCAAGATCGCCATGCTTGAAGCCCGAATTACAGCGAATGAGAAGACTGCTTCTACTGCTCAAGACGCGCTGCTTCAAGCTTATGCTGAGAGTGACGCGCTTCAAGCTCGAATTACTGCCGGCGGTGCCGTTAGTGAGGCTGAGCTTGCTGCTATTGAGCTGGCCTTGTCTAATGCTGAGAAGAACGCCCAGCTTGCATCTAATGCTGCTAACCAGATCGACCAGGACAAGCAAACTATCGAGCAGCTCCGTGACGAACTCAAGCAAGCTAACGCTTCTGGGGGGACCACATCTGGTGCTCAAATCCTGCCTAGTCGAACTGCGCTGGAGGACGCTGCTCTGGCTGTCGATCGATACACCGCCTCTGTCGCGCAAGCGGAAGAGTTGGCTATGTCGACGGCTGGTGCGCCTCAGTTTATCCAGAACAACTATTCGCCAGCAGCCTTGTCTCCCTCTGAAGTCTATCGGCAGACCAAGAATCTTGTGTCGGCCGCAGAGATCAAAATGGGAGCACCTACGGGTTAATTCAAGAAAGGAGATTCACCTTGCTTACGCAAATCGACGTGATTTACGCGGATTCGGCTGGAGTAGAAACAGCCCTCGGATTGCCGATCCTTGGGGTCACGCCGAAGGAGAGTCTCCTTATTCGGAAGGTCACTGGCCTGGATGCCCCGCCTCGAGATCTGTTTATTGGCGACTTCGCCAGGGACGGAGGCATCTACCAGGGGAGCAGGGTTGGGAACAGGAACGTCGTCATGACGATCGACCTGAACCCCAACCCTGCTCTCGGGGAGACTGTACAGGGACTGCGTGATGTCCTTTACAAGACCTTCATGGACCCACTGGTCGACGCCGACTACGTGGAACTCGTCTTGCATGATGACGACAACAATCTTCGTAACCTCTATGGTTACACCGAAAAGCTTGAAACCGAAATCTTTGATGTGGAGACGCTGGCTCAGATCTCGATGATCTGCCCGGACCCCTATATTCGGGACGTCGTCGAAACGGTTCTTACCAACGCTTCGGGCACGTGGCTGCTGGTGCCGTTCACCTATGGCGGAACCGCAGAAACGGGTTTTGAGGTGGAAGTCCAGATCACGTCAAACGTTGGGGTTCTTAACTTGACCAACAACGGCAAGACAATGGTTATTACCGACACCTTTCTTGCGGGCGATGTTATCTACGTCAACACCAATCGAGGCAGTCGAGACGTCCGGAAAGCAACCATCACACAAGCCGACGCTATTCGAACAGCACACCCCACGTGGACGTTGAACGAAGTGTGGACTGAGTTGATTCGACTTGGACAAGGGCTTCCGATGATCTCAAAGCTTAGCTCAACTTCTCCTTGGTTGGAGCTACATTCACTGACGAACACGATGACGGTTAACGCCAGCACGGGCATCAAGCGACTTGTGTACCGCGCTAGCTACTGGGGGGCCTAATGGAACTAATGACCCTTGATGCATATTTTCGTCCCCAGCGGTTCATCGAGAACTACGAGAGTCTCATCTGGACGGAGCGCTACTCTACATACAGCGACTTCGAATTGACGACTTACGACGTTGAGCGAACGATGTCTATTCTTACGCTTGAGTCTTACGTCGCGCTTAGGGAATCACTGGTTCCTATGGTCGTTGAGGCACACAAAATCAACAAGCCTAAGAATCAGCCCGTTACTTTGACGGTGACTGGTCGATCTCTTGAGAGCATTCTCGAGCGCAGAGGAAGCGTTATTTCTCTGCCCGGCGGCGGAGGGTCTGATGCAACTGGGCCTGGCGCTAGGCCAGTGTGGAATGTCAACGCTGATAAGCAATCGGACGCGGCCTACAAAGCCATTCGTGCAGTTATTGGCGATCCCTCTGCTCGAGGTGCGCTACCGGCCCTTAACCCGGCGGTTACAACGTTCGACTGGTTTAAGCGGTCAGACGGATCCCATATTGTCAACTTGCCTCTCCCTTCAGATTACAGCGCGGGCCTCACGAATGCTTACGAGATCAAGGCGGGGAATCTGTACGGCGTGGTGCTAGAGCTTCTCGAAGTCAGCCACCGAGGTCTCAAGTCAGTTCGTCCAATCGACGGAGTGAAGACAACGGTCGACTTCCAGTTCTACAACGGAGCGGACCTTCGAGCCACCGTCGTCTTTGATGCTAAATTCGATCAGTTCAACGACTCGACATATTTGCTGAGTTACCAAGGATCCACGAACATTGCTTATGTTTACGGTGGCGGTAACGCTGCAGTAGGCTCGACGCCTACTCCAACCAATGGCGGTACTAGTGTTCGGAAGAACACAGCCGGACTTGAGGTAACGGGGCTTGATCGTCGAGTGCTTATTGTCGACGAAATGTCCGATGCCACGCTTAATACTCCCACGATTCGAACTTCTCGAGGACTGGTCGAGCTCTATAAGAACAACGCTACGGCGCTGTTTGACGGCCAAATCTCTGAACAGGTCGGCAAGCGTTTCAACAAGCCGGTCGGAGAAGGGGGGTACGGTCTTGGTGACATCGTCAAACTTAATGGTGAATACGGCGTGTCTAGGGACGTCCGGGTCGCAGAGTTCATTCGAGCTGAAGATGCGACTGGTTCCAAAGCTTACCCTGCGTTCCAGGTGGTGGAGTAGTATGCACCGACTTCGATATTTCGCACAAGGCTTTTGGGTGGACAAACATTTCTCCCAGTGGATCACATCGATCGTCATCATGATCCAGGTCGGCCTAGCTGCGGTTATTATCGTGGGTGGTGTCGATCGGTTCTCAGTGCCTTCTTACAACCCGCTAGTCGACTACACCAACGGCCACACATGGATTTGGGCGTTGTGGATTGGCCTTTCAGCAGTGCTTATTGCCACACCTCTAAGATGGCCTAACATTATTGGTTTGTGGCTCGGCATGGTATGGCATCTTGTTTGGATGGCCTGCTTTACTATTGCCATGCTGAATTACGACCACGCAGCTACCACGCCCATCCCCATGTACGGGGGTATGGCGCTATTCTGCACGGCCCTTCTCACAGCAAGGGTTATAGAAAAAGCGGGGGACTGACCCATGGTACTAGACCCCAACGTCCAAGTCGCACTCGTTAGCGTCATTGCAACATTCATTACTACTCTCGGGGTTATTAGTGTTGCGGTAATTAACAACCGCAAGGAACGAGCTAAGGCAGCCGATGCTGGGGTCGAGGCAGGACTCGACGAAGGCGATGTTCTCAAGAGAATGCTTGCTCTTATCGCAGAGAACGAGCGAAAAGAAACTGAAATTACTGCGTTGAAAATTAGCAAGCAAGATCTCGAGGATGACAACCGAATGTTGCGAGCAGAGAACACACGACTTCGTCTAGAGCAGCACCGAAGGGAAGGACCTCATGCCTGATAGTCAGAGTCCCATCGATGATCTGAAAACTGAGGCGACTGAGAAGTCTAAGGACCCTAACACTCGTCGTCTTCTACTCGGCTTAGTTGCTCTGTGGCTTCTTACGCTTGCTGCGCTTCTCATTATTGCTTGGAGCGCATATTTCAGAGCCAAAGACGACGCTAAAACTTCCGAAAAGCAAAGTCAAACTCTCGCGCAGCAGATTGGCATGGCTTGTGAGAGCGGAGATTTTGGGCCGGGTTTTAGCGACGAAGATCAGGCTGCCCTTTGTTCAAATGCCGATAAGGTAATTGAGGACCAAGGTGAGATTCAGGACGACGAAGTTCAAGAGTCTGAGGTCCAAGAGCCTGAAATTCAGAACTCTGAGATCCAAGATCCAGAACCGAACGATCCTGAGCGTCAAGATCCAGAACTGCAGCAGGGCGAGATCCAAGACCCGGAAACTCAAGATCCTGAGCTTGCGGACGATGAGCTTCAGGACGAAGAGAAACAAGACGATGAAGTTCAGGATGACGAGAAGCAAGACGCTGAAATTCAGGACCCGGAAGACCAAGATCCCGAGATTCAGGATGATGAAATCCAGGATCCTGAGATTGATGACCCGGATCCGGCTTCTCCGTATAACTTCTCGTTTATATTTACCGTCCCGGGTAATGGTCTGGGCCAACCTGCCAACACATACCGCGTAACATGCAACTCGGGTACGGGGGAGTGCACGGTCGAGGAGGTGTGATGGAGTTCCATGAGTGGTGGCGAGCTGCCAACGTTCTTTTGGCATTTGCGGCTTTGGTCTACCTTCTTATTGACTTCAAGAATGTCTATTTGCAATTGTCCCGTCGACGTCTATATTTGACGTTCTCGCTTATGGGTCTACTTCTATCTGTCATCATCGGCAGCATCGAGAGTATCTACCAACATAATCCAGTCGGCTTTAGAACGGCGCTCATCACAGCATCTTGTGCGTGGTGTGTGATCGGTCTATGGGTCACGCATAAAGATTGAGATGAGGTAATAATGAAGCTTAGCGAAAAGAATTACGACATGGCGAAGTGGGTCGTGCAGATCCTTCTTCCAGCTTTTGGTGCCCTTTACGCGGGTCTTTCGGACCTGCTGAATCTTCCCTACGCCCTTGAGGTGGTCGGGACCACGTCGCTTATTGCGGTGTTCCTGGGGACGATTCTTGGCATCTCGAACGCTAACTACAAGAAGGCCAACGAGCCTAACGGCGGCGTTATTGCTGTCACTGGAGCGAACCCCGATACGGGTCTGCCCGACGTGCAGCTGACGATGACCAAGAATCCTGCTGATCTCGTCAACAAGGATACGGTCACATTGAAGGTTGAGTCGCCTCCAAACGTCTAAATACCAATTCGCGCTAGAAACACAGTATGTAATGAAGAACTATCCCTCTAGCCGAAAGGTATCCGTTATGGACACCCCCCTCGACACTTTCAACACCCGCTTCACGCAGTTGATCGAAGAGGCATCGCAGCTCGACATCGAGTCGGAGGCTGCCACCGTTGCCATGAACAACCTGAAGAAGTTCTCGGAATGCCGCCCGCCTGAGCCCGCGATCGAGCCCGAGTCTTGCCCCGAACCCACCACGTTCTGGGGCAAGACGAAGGCCGTCGCAGCTTATGGCTGGGAGTCCGAGACGACCAGGACCATCATCAAGGCCGGTGGCGCTTTCGCCGGAGTCGCGTTCGTCGCCTACTCGACCATCTACAAGGACCACGTGTTGGAGCGTCAGGCACTTGCCCAAGCCAACACCACCAAGCCCAGCTAGTTCCAAGAAAGAGACTCCCCTGCCATTCGCAATCAACGCAGGGGACTCTCTTTTTTTCTCTCATCTCAAACCAGGAGATCCCTATCATGGCACGTTCTACACCGTACGGCGGAGGCCTTGCCTTCTTTGATTTCATCATGTGTTGCCTCACGTGTGGCGTCTGGCTTCTCGTCATGCTCGTCCGAGAGCTCCGAGCTCGAGACGGGTGGCACTGAGCACTCGCGATAAAAACAAGCTGTGTAATGACAACCCACAACGCCAAACCGGCGTTGTCTCTTTTGTAAGGAGAATGTGATGGATTACGCAATTAAGATTCGCAAGTCGGACCTCGCTCTGCTGAAGCACCTGAACTTCGGTCTCGAGCCGCCGGTCACGAACAAGACCATGTACCTCGTGGTCCACCTGGACAACAACGTCCCGAACGAGGTGCTTCCCGAGAAGGAGTTCTTCGACAGGTACGAGCCGGCGTCCAACGGTCCGGAGCTTCTCAAGCTGAAGAAGTCGCGATACTGACCTCGCGGCGAAAACAACTTCTGTAATGAGACCTGAAAGCCACAGAGTGGTCGGAGCTAACAGCCGACCCACAACTTTCTAAGCGCACTTTATGAGTGGGTGCGCAAGGTCTCAATTCTTTCTCTCTATCGAGGAGTTGTTATGGACAAGATCAAGGTCACCTACGAGGTGTCCGGGACCGAACCGCTTCACCCCGACCCCCAGGTCGCCGCTCGAATGCGCGAGGTCGCCTTGAGCGACTGCGAGTTCGGATGCAAGATCTACGCCGACCCTCGATCAGAGGTTCGAGTCGTGGCTCACCACCGAGTCTACGGCTGCCGCAAGTAGAGAAAGAGACCTAAGCCCTTGTCTTCCACACAAGGGTTTAGGTTTTTGTCAAAATGGGACCTATCCGTGAGAGTCCCAAAACCTCGCGACAAAAACAACTATTGTAATGAGAAGAAGCTAGTAGTCTAGCCCTTCGCTTAGCAAGCGAAGGCTTCTCTTTTTCTCTCACTCGAAAGGTCATCATGAACCCTCTGACGAAGAAGATCATCGCAGCAGTCGCTGTGGTGGTCATCACGCACAAGATCCGAGCTTGGGCTAAGAAGTAGCCTCTGTTCTATCCAGCAACACCTGTCAAATCGACAAGCTCAAGGAGCGAAAGCATGAATTTGAACATCTCTCGCAGTCTGACGACGGCTAAGTCCGTCATCACTGCCAATTCTCCGGTGCTCCTCGTGGGTGCCGCGGTTGCCGGGGTCGTCGCTACTGGCGTCATGGCAGCCAAGGGCGGATACAAGGCCCGTGGAATTCTCGACGAAGCTCGCAAGCAGCGTGAGACCCTGGCCATCGTCGATGGCACTCACGTCACTACGCCTGGTGAGGCTCTCACCACGCAGGAGAAGGTCAAGCTGACCTGGCTGTGCTACGCGCCGGCGGCTCTGACTGGTGTTGCCACCATCGCGTCCTGCCTGGGCGTTCACTTCATTCACACGAAGCGTCACGCAGCCCTGGTCGGACTCTACGCCATGACGGCGAACAAGCTCGATGAGTACAAGGATAAGGCCGAGGAACTGCTGGGGCCCAAGAAGACCCAGCAGCTGAACGACAGCATTGCGCAGCAGTGGTTGGATGCGAATCCGATCAGCGATGAGATGATCACTCTCGTCGAAGGTGGTACGCAGCTGATGCTCGAGATGCACACTCAGCGACCGATGTACTCGAACATGAACAAGATCGATGGTGCGATCAACGAGTGCAATGCGATGCTCATCGACGAAGGTGAGCTGGACCTCAACACGTGGTATGACCGCATCGGTCTGCCGAACGTTCCGTGGGGTAACGACTTCGGGTGGCAGCGCCAGGGACCTGACGGCGCTACGCAGAAGATCGGCGTGGACTACGGAACTGCCATCGACCAGAAGGGTCGGTCGGTGATTACGTTCTCTTTTCGCAACGACCCCAAGCCCAATCTCGGACGACGCTGACCTGGGGTTCCATTGCCTCCTATCTGCCCTCTTCGGAGCAGATAAAGAGCCTGACTTGTGGTAAGGCACCGAAAGGCAGCACAGCGGTGCAACTAGGGCGGTACGAAAGGCGTGCCGCTCGACTGGGTATATCCATGTGAACTCCGACGGGGGCTGGGCCTTGAGCTAGGCCCCCGTCGGCGCACCTTATATTTAGGACACGTTATGGGACACCAGATTATCAAGCAGCCAAACGACTTGTTTGCTGTGTTCTGCAACAACACCGACTCGTGGATATTTGCGGATGCCACGTCTGAGGAGCTGCTCGACTACTATGCTGAGCGTGCAGCTGAGGAAGCGCGTAAGCGAACTCAAGAGATTCTCAACCATGTAGATGCTGGCGAGCCACGCCGTGCCTACTACCAGTTCGCAATGACCTTCAAGGAGGCTAATGCCGAGCACAACCGTCGCCACCCTAAGGCGTTCAAAAAGGGCGAGTTCATTGGCTTTCCGGATGGTGATGACGAATGACTGACACAACCGAATACGGCAACGTGGAGTTTCTAGAAGGCGAGATCCTCCGAACTGTTGTTGGTTCAGGCCTTCACGGTATCGCGATCGAGGGTACGGACGACCACGACGAGATGGGGGTGTATGTCGAGCCCCCTCACGTCACACTAGGCGTTCAGAACTACCGAGACGACTATATTTGGCGAACTCAGCCAGAAGGAGCTCGGTCTGGTCCGGGAGATGTAGACCTTGTCGCCTACTCTCTCCGCAAATACCTTCGTCTCGCCATGAAGGGGAACCCCACGGCGCTTCTGCCACTGTTTGCTCCGGAGGAGTCTGTTCTTATCGCAACCGACTTCGGAGACGAGCTTCGATCCAATCGAGACTGGTTCCTTTCGAACCAGGCCATTGAGCGTTTTCTTGGCTACATGCACTCGCAGCATGAGCGCATGCTCGGTCAAGGTAAGCGCAACCGCGTGCCAAATCGCCCGGAGTTGATCGAGAAGTATGGCTGGGATGTCAAGTACGGCAGCCACGCACTTCGTCTCGCACATCAGGGCCTTGAGATTGCGGTCGATGGCACGCTGACGCTGCCTCTGAAGGATGACGTTCGCGATCGAGTACTCTCGGTCAAGAGAGGCGAGGTTCCTCAGGCAGAAGTCTCGCAGGAGATCACCGAGATCGAGACGCAGATTCGTTCTCTTCTGGATTCGGACAAGACAGCAGTATCGAACGAGCCTCAGCTAGCGGCTATTGAGGCGTGGTCGGTCTACACACATCTGCGTTGGTGGGGGCTGATTAGTCACCCGGAGGATTACGTTCGTAAGCCCTCGCGCTAAAAACAACGCTTGTAATGAGATCGGCCACCCATCTATCCATAAGGAGAACATCATGACCGACCAGAACTCGACCCCCGCCACCGACGCCACCACGCCGGCCGCCGAGGTGAACCCCAACCTCTGGAACAAGTTCAACACGAAGTACCCCCGCGCTGCGCGCGTCGTCACCATCACCGGTGTCGTCGTCAGCGTCGCGGCGGTCGCCGTCGTGTCGAACAACGTCCGGAAGAACCGGGAGCACCTCAGCAACGCCGCTGAGGAGGCCAAGGAGGCCCTTCGAGAGATGGCCCAGACCGTGTCCCCCGAGCCGGAGACCAACTGATCCAAGACCTTGACTCAATGCCCAAAAGCATTGGGTCAAGTTCTGCAACTTTTTATCTGCTTGATTACTTCAAAATAGGAGTACTTTATGAGTACCATGACTCCCGCTGCCAACCTGGAGCGGATCGAACAGCTCATTGCTCGGAGTGAGACAACCACCGCTTTTCTCCACGTTCAGCGTCTGGAAGCCCTCATCAAGCAGGGCGAGCTCACGGGTGCGATCACGATCGATGGCTACCCGGCCTCTCATGCGCAGATCGCGCTCAACATCCAGGTGGACCACTACCGGGATCTCTGTCGCAAGAACAACCTCCCGATTCACATCTAGGAGGGGCTGTGCGCAAACTCACTCGTGGTGTGGAGATTCGCGGCTACCGAATCTTCTGGACCAAGAAGAATTGGCGGTCGAAGCCCAGCCCTTACTGGTTCTTCGCCCGCTACCCTCACGACAACACGTGGACGTTCCAGTCCATGCGTTTCGAGATCTGGAAGAGGGCACACTGATGACCTCCTACGGAGAGCTCATCCTCGAAGCTCGTGAAAAGGCGAGTCAGAGGAAGTCGGGAGAGGTGACCGTTACTGCGAAGGACTGTACGTGTGCGGTCACGGTCAGTCGTTTCAGTGAGGGTTGCTTCTTCCGGCAGGGTGTTCCACTGCCTCTTGAGGATCGACCGAACAACCACGGAAGCACCCTCGAGCGCTATGAGAAGTGCGCCGATCACGAGGACCGACCGTGGGTCTTAGCCACACAAGGACGTCGATGAAGATCTTCGCTGTCCTCCCTAGCGGTCGCATTGTAGACCGCACTGTCGTCGGTGAGAACAAAATTCGGCAGTATGCCGAAGAACTTCCCACCATCATCTTTCTCTTCAACGAGGAGACTCTATGACCACCAGCATTCAGAAGCAAGCAGCACGGGATGCCGAACAGTACGCTCGCGCCTACATGTCCTACGGAGAGGGCGCTGGGAACAGTCGCAAGCTGATCTACGGCACTGTGCAGTACAAGATCGCCACTCTGCCGGGTTACGAAGACGCCTTCCGCGCGGCTTCAGCTCGTCAGAATATGGCGAAGTTCGCCAAGGAGGCGGAGCGATCTAATCGCAACCGTTCCATCAACACTGCCGTCTCCCGTAACGCTCGGGCTATTGCCACCGGGCGTTATGAGAATGTCAGCCCGCTTCTTTACATGGGCGGCGCAGCGGTATATTTCGCCCATCGATACGACGTCGACAAGAAGGTCGTTGAGAAGGTGCGTGAGAAGTACCGAAAGCTGAAGAACCGTTACCGCAAGGATAACGTGCACGACATCACCTCTGTGTGACCTACCTTCTATCCCCGAAAGGGTTATATCTCATGCTTGAGATTTTCATCTTCTTCACCATCCTGTTCGGCGGCATGCTTCTTGCTGTGTCGTACCTGCTCTTCAAGTCGAACAAGGACCTGAACCAGACCATCGTCGAGCGGGAAGAGCTCAAGGAGCGCCTTCGTCGGCAGAAGCGTCGGCACAGGAAGGCCATGGACAACGTTCGAGTGGACTACGAGGCTCTTCAGGAGGAACTGGAGAACACGTGCGCTTTCGCTGACAGCCAGAAGGTGCATTACGAAGAGTATCAGGCAGATCTGATGCTCGCTCGCAACAACGCCTTCGCCGCGCTCGAGAAGGTCCTGGAGGAGAGGTCGTACCTCCCGAACTACAAGCCCCATCGACTGATGGTGGCCTAGTCGTACCCATATCCACTAGGAGATAAATGTACACAAAGTCCGTCCCGCACAAGAACTTCCTGGGTAAGCCCAAGACTCAGGTTGTGCACTTCAACCTCACCACCCACGAGTTCTTCAAGCTTCTAGTGGAGTTCAAGGCGATCTTCGACTGGCAGGACCGTCTCAAGGACGCCGATCCGGACGAGGTCACCGACACGGCTGAGGTCATTGCGTACTACACCAACTTCGAGGAGATCCTTCTCTCGGCGTATGGTGTGCCGGACGAGTCGGGCGACCACTTCCGCAAGGCTGGACGTTACGACTTTGCGGAGTCGTCGCTCTTCCACGCCTGCATGGAGATGTTCGTTTCCGACCCGATGGAGACCAGCAAGCTTGTCGACGGCCTCGTGCCCGAGAATCTTGCTGAGCTCATCAAGAAGCTCGACGCCAACACGGTTGCCCTTCTCGCTAACGAGGAGACGCCGGAGGCGATTCGTGCAGAGCTCGAGAAGCTTCGCGCCCGCGAGGCTGAGCGTCAGGCTCAGGAGCAGGCTCAGAAGAGCGCGCTCGAGAGCTGATCTAGTTTCACGGAGGGAGGCCTGCCATATGCGGGCCTCCCTCTTGCACCGTCCCATAAGACCCCATATTTGAGGAGTAATCATGCGTTACCTTATCGCCATCCTTCTTGGCATCACCCTTATCGCCCCTGCTTGCTCCTCGGAGGACAAGCCGGCTCAGTCTCAGTCGAAGGCTGAGACGACCCTGATCGAAGAGAAGACCCAGTCGCCTGACGAGGCCTTCCTGGCGGAGCTCCACCGCGAGTTCCCCGACCAGAAGGAAGTCACCGACGCCGGCCTCATCGAGGTCGCGAAGGCGTCTTGCCAGACCCTCGACCAGGGTTCTTCGGTGGAATCGCTCTTCTTCGAGATCGGCGCGGCCGCAGACAGTCCTGAGCAGACGAAACTCCTTGCCGAGGCTGCTAGCGAGGGCATCGCTGCTTACTGTCCTGAGCACGTTGCGGCCCTGACCGAGGCTGCTCAGAAGCAGTCGCGATAGCTCGCGGAAAAAACAGCGATTGAAATGAACCACTAACACCATCTCAAGGAGACATATCGTGAAGAAGACTATCACGACCGTCATCGGACTTGGTGCTTTTGTTCTCGGTGGCCTGCTAGCACAGCAGAGCGCCGTCGAAAGCATCGAACTGTTCGAAGACCGAGTCAACAAGCTCAAGAACAAGCGTCCTCCTGAGACGCCGACCGAGTAGTTCAACCAAAAAAGAAGGGGATCCGAACATGGATTCCCCTTTTTTCTACGATAAGGAGCTCGTATGAGCGAACCTGTAGGCAATACTCCCCGGGCGTCTATTCCTGGCAATACGTTCAAGGATCGGGAGTCCGCCGCACCAGTTAAGCCTAGCCGAGAGCCGGTTGAGAAGCTGGTTCAGGGCAAGGTGACGATCAAGAAGCCCAACTTCTTCAAGCGTATGGCCCGAAGTATGGTCGCTGAGGACGTTGGCAACGTTGGTGACTTCGTTGTCACTGATGTTCTAGCACCAGCAATGCGGAATCTCATCTACGACATCATCGTGAAGGGTGCCGGCCGCACCATTTTCGGTGCTAACCAGATTTATCGAGGCGGTTCGCGTAGCGGCGTCAATTCTTCTGGCCCAGTGTCGAGTTTGAAGACCGCATATCACCGAGTAAGTAACGAGGCAGACCCGGGACGTTCGATTTCTCAAGCGTCCGCTGCTCGTCACGACTTTAGCGACATTGTTCTAGAGGACCGCATCGAGGCTATTCAGGTTCTCGAATATTTGCAGGCAAGGCTTGACACCTACGGCTCTGTTACCGTGGGTGATTTCTATGATGCGCTTGGTACCACTGGCGGATTCGTAGACCGAAACTGGGGCTGGACCAACCTCAACTCTGCCGATATTCGGCAGGTTCGAGACGGCTACATTTTCGATCTGCCTCGCGCAGCAAACCTTCGCTGATTCCTTCTCATCTCAGGAGCTATATCCATGTTCAACTCAGTTTTCGAGAACAAGGGCGTGCACCTGCACTCTCTTATCGAGCGTGTCGAGTGCGAGATCCACCACGTCCCCATGGGCGTTCCCTGTTTCCACCTTCCCAACAACATGAACAAGGAGGCGTACTACGTAGGCGCCTGCGGTTCACGAGTGAAGAAGGCCGGGTTCAACGGGAAGATCAGTCCTCAGTCTGTTCGAGCAAAGGCTCCCGCCAAGCGAAAGGACGGCACGTCAAAGCCGTTCATCAAGAAGCCTTCCATCCAGTCTGCCCGGAATTTCACGAAGTAAGGATCCCAATGAAGTTCGTACCCAATTCTATTACGCGCCTCGGAGCACGCTCTGCTCTGAAGGTTAGCAAGAACAGCCCGACGATTCTTGTCGTTGCGGGTGTTGTCGGCCTCGGCGCTACTGCCGTTCTGGCCGCGAAGTCCAGCCGTAAGGCTGACGCTGTTATCCAGGAGCACAAGACCGTTCGTGAGGCGATCGGCGAGGTTCCCTCGAAGGAGGTCGCAACCAAGGAGGAGCGCAAGGCTGCTCAGGTTCGCGTTCTCGAGCTGTACTACCACACCGGTTTCGAGCTGACCAAGGTTTACGGTCCGGCTATCGCTCTCGGTGCGATCTCTGCTGGTTCTGTGCTGTGGGGTCACAAGATCCTCAAGGGCCGACACGTAGCCACACTGGCTGCATATTCCGGTCTCTCGGAGCAGTTCGCCGCTTACCGCGGTCGAGTTGCCAAGACTCTCGGAGAGAAGGCTGAGCGTGATATTTACGACGGCGCCTTCGGAGAGTACGTGGAGGACCCGGACCACAAGGGCGAGTACAAGCTCCAGCCCAACTGGTCTGAGTCGGATGAAGAGCGGCTGCGTTATTGCAGGCCGTGGTTCGATGAGGTGAACGTCAACTGGTCCCGCGACCCGGAGATCAACTACTTCTTCCTCAAGGGCGTGCAGTCGCACATGAACGACTTGCTGAACATCCGTGGTCACCTCTTCCTCAACGAGGTCCTCGATGCTCTGCACATGCCCCGAAGCAAGGAGGCGTCGGTGATGGGTTGGGTTCGAGACAACCCGGATGGCGACAGCTTTGTCGACTTCGGTTTCATGACCGGTGACGACCCGCAGACGGTGGCCTTCCGCAACAAGATGGAGGCTCGTGTTCGACTGAACTTCAACGTCGACCGTCTTCCGATCTGGGACCTCATCTGATTCTTTCATCCGCACACTATATTTAGGAGCACAAGCATGAACACCAAGTTCATTGCCACAGGCGCAGCGCTGGTTGGTGCCGGCGCAGGCGCCATTGTTGCCTGGGCTATCACTGCGGACCGCGCCGAGCAGAGGTCCCGCGCTATGCGTGACGAGCTGAGGCGCATGGAGAAGGCTCTCCGCGAGAAGATGAGCTACAACTCCCACCTGGAGATCGAGAACGAGCAGCTCAACACCCGCGTTGACGAGCTGGAGCAGAAGCTATATTCCGAGGGCGAAAATTCCCCGGGGGAGACTGCTGCTGAAATCATTTCACCTGAGGCGATTGACGCCGTTCCTGAGGGCGAGACCCCCGACGAGACTGAGGCGAAGCTTCGCTCTCAGATTCGGAGCCTGGTGAACTACGGCCCTGATTCTGATGTGGCCAATCGATTCGCGGAGGAGGCGACCCGAGTCGTGGTCGAGAGTTCAAGGCAGGAACCGCCGTTCGTTATTTCGTCCAACGAGTACGCTAGCGATCTCGACGACGAGGGCGCAGAGTATTCCAAGAAGACGTTCACGTACTACGAGAAGCATCGTGTCCTCCTTGACGAGGACGATGAGGTGGTCCCGCAGAACGAGATCGAGAACATGGTGGGTTGGCGAAACCTCAACCGCTTCGGCGATCAGTCCAACGATCCCGACACCGTGTTCGTTCGAAATCGTCGACTTGACATCGACTTCGAGGTCGTGCGTGAGCTGGACGAGGAGCCCCCGCTCTACGTGAAGCTTGGCATGGACCGGGAGTCATACGAGGCAAACCGGAGCGCCGGTCGTCTCAAGTTCCGGGAGGAAGATGTGTGATTGTTGACGTCGATCGTCTGTACTTCGATTGGCTGATGTCGCGTTTTGAGGAACCCACACGAGGTCTTGAGCGTGTGTGTGGGATGTTGCACGAGAACGTATTCCAGCGACGCGTTGGGAATGACGAAAATCGCGCTGCGGACGGCGAAGCCCTCCGGCGCATATTTCTCGACGACTACCACGAAGCAGACATCGACCCACGAATCACAAACGAATTCCAGGCGGGGGCGAGTAGCTGGTTTGAGATGCTGCTCGCCCTCGCGTACCACCTTGACTTCAGTTACGACGGTGGAGTGCAAGGCCGCTTTCTCGAGCTTATCACGAACCTAGATTTGGATCGTGTGGCTAGCAGAGTGGAGCCCCGTTACGATCAAATAGATCAAGACCTAGTCGATGCGGCTTGCAACCGCGTTGACTTTAATCTATTTGACCCAGACGGTCGAGGTGGGTTGTTTCCATTGGTGAAGAAAGATCATCCTGATCAAAGGGGGGTGGAACTCTGGGATCAGCACGCCGCATATTTTCGTGAGAGGCTGGAGGGAGTAATGTGGTAGTATGGACTTCTATAAACTGAGGACCAAACGAACGAAGGAAGGCGTTCTCGTCTACCCCGACTTCATCGTACAGTCTTCAAAGGATCTACTCGTCAAGGGACGGGCCTTCTATGCCGTCTGGGACGAGGATAGAGGTCTCTGGTCTCGCGACGAAATGGATGTAGCACGTATCGTTGATAACGATATTCTGCGTATGGCGGATGAAGTGGATGGCACGCCTCTACTGATGTCGTCGTATGAGTCCAAGTCATGGACGAGCTACAAGCAGTATGTGGGTAGCCTCGATGATTCGGACGCAGAGCTGGACCAGAATCTCACTTTTGCAGATGATCCTCCGGATCGCAAGAAGTATGCGTCGAAGACGTTGCCATATTCTCTGAGTGATGCGCCGTTCCCTGCGTATGAAGAGTTGATGAGCACGTTGTACAATCCCGAAGAGCGAGAGAAGCTCGAGTGGTCTATCGGATCTATTCTCGCTGGTGACTCCAAGAAGAACCAGAAGTTCCTGGTGCTTTATGGTCCGCCAGGTTCGGGCAAGGGAACGTTCCTCAACATCTGTGAAATGCTGTTTGAGGGATATTACGTCCCGTTCGACGCTAAAGCAATGGGTCAGTCGGCTAACCAGTTCGCATTGACCGCGTTTAAGAGCAATCCCCTCGTCGCCATTCAGCACGATGGTGATTTGAGTCGCATTGAAGACAACACTAAGCTCAACCAAATTGTCTCTCACGAGATCATATCTATCAATGAAAAGTTCAAGTCTGAGTTCTACACTCGGGCGATCGCCTTCTTGATGCTAGGAACGAACGAGCCGGTGAAGATTACCGGTGCAAAATCGGGTATTATTCGTCGTTTGATCGACGTCCACCCGTCGGGACACCTTGTCTCTAAGAAGCGATACCAAGTATTGATGGGTCAGGTGCCGTTCGAACTCGGCGGCATCGCCAAGCACTGCCTGAGCGTATATTTGAATCTCGGCAAGCACTACTACGCCGCGTACCGCCCTACCGCGATGATGTACGAGACGGACGTCTTCTATAACTTCGTGGAGAGCGCCTTCGACCTCTTCTATGTGGAGGACGGAGTGTCTTTGGATCGTGCGTGGCAGCTGTACAAGGAATTCTGTGATGACTCTCTGATTCGTCACAAGCTTCAACGGCACCAATTCCGTGCTGAGCTCCAATCATATTTCGAGCGCTTCGAAGAGCGCGCAGAGGTAAAGGGTCAGCGAGTCCGTAGCTACTTCTCGGGCTTCAAGACGCATCGTTTCGTCAAGACTGATGAGACGACACCTATTTCTCTTGTGCTAGATCAGCGTGAGTCTCTGCTTGATGACGTTCTTGGTGACATGCCGGCGCAGTATGCGTCTAGTGGCGGAACGCCTAAGCAGAAGTGGGATCAAGTCACAACCAAACTATCTGACCTTGACACGACACAACTACATTACGTGAAGGTGCCAGAGCAGCATATTGTCATTGACTTCGACCTCAAGGACGAAGAAGGCAATAAGTCTCCCGAGCGAAATCTCGAGGCTGCTGCGGAATGGCCGCTTACGTATGCTGAGTTCAGTCAAGGCGGAGGTGGTGTACACCTGCACTATATTTACGACGGACCAGGAGATGTTTCAGATCTTGAGCCGTTGTACAGCGAAGGCATTGAAGTGAAGACCTTGATGGGTAACTCTTCACTTCGCCGGCGCTTGACTGGGTGTAACCAGATCGAAATCGCCACGATCACAAGTGGTCTGGCACTTAAGGAGAAGAAGCCTATGCGGGACGCTAAGGCAATGGCTAGCGAAAAGGCCGTTCGCGACCTAATCGTGAGGAATCTGCGGAAGGAGATCAATCCAGGGACAAAGCCTTCGGTGGAGTTCATCAAGCATATTCTCGACGAGGCTTATGCTGAGGGGTTCCCCTACGATGTCTCGGATCTCTATCCGGATATTTACTCGTTCGCCATGGACAGTACAAATCACGCTCGCTACTGCATGAAGCTTGTGCAGGAGATGAAGTTCATGAGCGAGTCGATGGAGCTGCAGACGGCGGCCGACAACGAGAAGCTCGTCTTCTATGACGTTGAGGTCTTCCCCAACCTGTTCATCATCTGTTGGAAGTTCGCCGGTGAGGGAACGGTTGTCAAGATGATCAACCCTTCGCCGGACGATGTCGCGGAGCTCCTCAAGTACAGGCTCGTGGGATTCAACTGCCGTAGATACGACAACCATATCCTGTACGCCCGAGCAATGATGGGCTACAACAATGAGATGCTCTACGACTTGTCGCAGCGGATCATCAACAACGACCGTAGCGCCCTGTTCGGCGGAGGCTATGATCTCAGCTACACAGATATTTATGACTTCTCCTCGAAGAAGCAGAGCCTGAAGAAGTTTGAGATCGAACTGGGCCTGCATCACCTCGAGTTGGGTCTTCCGTGGGATGAGCCTGTGGACCAGAGCATGTGGGAAACCGTTGTTGAGTACTGTGCTAACGACGTGATCGCCACTGAGGCTACGTTTGAGGCTCGTCGTGCAGACTTCATCGCACGTGAGATTCTTGCGGAGCTGAGTGGACTGAGCGTTAACTCCTCTACGCAGCAGCATACTGCTCGAATCATTTTTGGCAACGACAAGAAGCCGCAGACGAAGTTCGTCTACACCGATCTGTCGGAGCAGTTCCCTGGTTACGTCTTCGACTTCGGTAAGTCCACCTATCGCGGTGAAGAGACTGGCGAAGGCGGCTACGTTTACGCAGAGAAGGGTGTACACCACAATGTCGCCCTGCTCGATGTCGCATCTATGCACCCCACCTCGATCGAGGTTCTTGAGCTGTTCGGTGTCTACACCGAGAAGTTCAGCGAGTTGAAGGCTGCTCGTATTGCCATCAAGCGTGGTGATCTGGGTGAGGCTCGACGCATGCTGGATGGTAAGCTCGCGCCCTTCCTCGAGGATGAGGAGCAGGCTGAGGCTCTTGCTTATGCTCTGAAGATTGTGATCAACATTGTCTACGGTCTCACAAGCGCCAAGTTCGAGAACGCTTTCCGCGATCCTCGCAACAAGGACAACATCGTGGCCAAGCGTGGTGCTCTGTTCATGATCGATCTGAAGAACGCTGTGCAGGAGCAGGGCTACACCGTCGCGCATATTAAGACGGACTCGATCAAGATTCCCAACGCCGATGATCACATCATCGACTTCGTGTTCAAGTTCGGAGAGAAGTACGGCTACGAATTCGAGCATGAGGCCACCTACGAGGACTTCATCCTCTTCAACGACGCGGTGTACATCGCTAAGTACGGGTGGGCTGAGAAGGAGAGCAAGATCGGCACGTGGGAGGCTGTGGGCGCGCAGTTCCAGCATCCCTACGTCTTCAAGACTCTCGTGAGCAAGGAGCCGATTGAATTCAGCGACTTCTTCGAGACTCGGAACGTAGCGAAGGGTAATATTTACATCGCTACAGACAGCGAGCGTCGCTTCGTTGGTCGCATCGGGCAGTTCGTGCCGGTGATCAACGGTCAGGGCGGAGGCGAGTTGCTTCGAGTCAACGAAGTCAACGGTGAGTTGAAGGACTACGCTGTCACAGGCACCAAGGGATATTTGTGGCTTGAGGCAGAGAAGGTCCGGGATGCCGGTGCCGAAGAGATCGTGGACATGGCATATTTCGACGAGCTTGTCGAGAAGGCCCGAAAGTCTGCTGCAGAGCTCGGTTACGAGTTCAACTGAACGTGTACGAACTATCACTCGCCTAGCGAGTCATTATATTTGACCTTCGAGAAGTCCTTATTGGGCTCTCTTTCTCTCAGCTAAGGAGTTTGTATGCCCGCATCATCTCTCGTTCTCAATCTCAACCACGGAATGAAGGCCGTTCGTTACGGCGATAAGAATGGCAACTGGGAGCAGACTGCTCCTGTTCGAATCGCCAACTTCGTTCTGGGGCACGACGTGGACTCTCGCTCGACGGTTCTGAACGAGCGCATGCTCGACGTTGTCACGCCGGTGGAGGAGTTCTGGCAGCCCAATCAGAATGTCGCCGAGCTCGAGATCACCGACAAGGTGGCCGGCGGTCGACTGGGCATTGGCCTGGGTCAGTGGCTGGTTCGTCGACGTGACGGTCGACTTCGCGTTATTTCACACAACGTCATGGTCGGTAAGCACCTTCCGGCTGAAGCACAGAAGCCCTTCGTGCTCGACCTCGAGGATCTCCTCAAGCGCCATCAGAAGGATGTTGCCACCAACACTCCGGCGTTCGTCCTGGCAACGTTCCTTGCTCGGACCTGGGAGAACTTCGAGAACACGTCGAAAGCTCGTGAGCACTACGGCGCTCGTAACACCTCGGGTGTTTGATCGTGCGGTGGTCTAGGAAGAAGGAGTTGCCTCCTGAGCTTCAAGAACTCCAAGAGAATCTTGAGGTTCTTCGGAAAGCGAACGAAGAGCTTAAGGCTAACCTTGAGAAGCTTGAAAAGCTTGTTCCTAAGGCTCGAACGACCGTAGCTGATCTCACTCGCGCAAAGAACGAAGCAGATAGAGCTGCAGATCAAGCGAGGTCCGCAGCACGATCAACGAGGAGTGGTAAGTCTTGGTAGCTTACGTGGAACCTTGTGGTAGATGCGGTTGGAAGTTCAATAGCTTTCATGTTTGTCTTGATCTCCCGCCAGAGGTTATGACAAAGGTGGAGGCGCCGGCCAAGCCCAAGCGAAAGCGGAGTGTGATTCCATCTCGGGATCCTCGTTCCGATGCATACCGTGGCACTGATGAGTGGAAGGACAATCTGAGGGTTGCCGCCAATGAACGCTGGAGGAAGCAGCGAGAGGCTAACAAGAGCCGTGATCAGTCTATCGTGAAAAGATATTCTGAGGGCGAACGTACCTACCGCGAATTGGCGGTCGAGTTCGGGCTCAGGGCTGCGACCATTGCTGGAATCGTTCAGGAAGCCGCATCTAAGGGTGAGGTCACCATTCGTCCAGCTGCCAAGCGGATTAGGAGCTGACGTATGGACGAGAAGAAGGATATTTGCGGCGAGACAAAGGTCACCGGCGATGTCACGTGGATCTGTGCGAGAAAGCCCCATACAGATCTTACTCGTCAGAGACGGTTCAATCGTAGGGATGGAGTGTTCTTCTTTAACGAGCCTCCTGCAAATAGCCACCGAATGATCAACATCAAAAAGCTTTAATCTTCCCCACTAATCTGTTCACACACTATATTTTCAGGGAGATCGTTATGGCAACGAAGAAGCAGAAGCGCGAGGCTGGACTTGCACGTCGAGAGGCGTTCGAGGCTGAGATGCGTGAGTCGGGTCTTAAGGCTCTTAACGCAGAGCGAGAGCGTCGGGATCGGCAGAACCGGCAGGACTGGCAGAAGCAGCACGACAAGAACCACTTCAAGTTCGTCGACGACTGCCCGCACTGCATGGATGCTCAGAAGGAGCTCAAGAGCAAGAAGGCGACAGAGGCAATCAGCAAGATGCCTCGGCCCACTCTTCGGAGGTCTGCGGCCCCGGAAATGGAGCACATCTAGTGGCGGATCCCAACAAGATCATCACTGAAAAGCCGTTGCCGGTACTTATCGGCGATGGCTACCAGCACGTCATGGCACGTGCGACTATCGAGCAGACCGCCCCTGTCTACGGTAAGGATGACTCAGGCAATCGCGTTCTTGTGAAGGATGCGGAAGTCTTGATCACTATCGTAGCCAAGGGCGGTCACGCTCAACAGCTCGGCGATTATGTCGCAGCGAATGAAATCGTGGCGCTATCGTTTAGCGGAGTGCCCGTTCGTCCGGCCCCATAAAAGGAGAGATATGCAGGATAAGGAACTCTATCACGCTTCGGCGGTCGAGTACAACGAGACGCTTGCTCTGGCAGCAGAGGGCTTGGCGTCGAGTGTAAAGGACCCCGTGGTGAGTAAGTGGTGTAGCTCTATTGCGAAGCAGCACCGCTTCCACCTTAAGCGTCATCGGGCTGCCCTGGCTAAGATTCAGGGTGAGGCGCACAAGCTCACTCCTGAGGAGATGCCGGCGCAGACGCACGAGAAGACGGTGGCCGAAGAGCAGGCTGAGTTTGCCGCTCAGCAGGAGAACGCCACTGGCGAGGAAGAGCACTTGGCTCTGGAAGGGAAGGTCTGACACGTGGCTGATATGGACCAGCAGCAGGAACGCAAGTGGATCGACGATCTCGAGATCGAGAACGCCAACATCAAGTGGGCATTTTCGCACTTCGATGGTCGCGAGGACACCTTCAACAACGAGGGTGACCACAACTTCACGCTCATTATCGATGACGAGCAGGAGGCCCAGCGGCTTATCGCCGAGGGCTGGAACATCCGGAAGATGGACCCTCGTGAGGAGGGAGACCCGCCGGAGTATCTGCTTAAGGTCAAGATCTCGTTCCGTTACGAGGCTCCGCCGATTTTCTTCTTGAAGGGAACGCGGAAGTTCCGAGCAGACGAGGTCGACCTGGTCGACATCAAGCGTGCCACTTGTGAGCAGCTCGACGTTATTGTCACCCCGAAGCCGTGGGTGCACGGTCGCGACTCTGGCGTCTCGGCGTATGTCAAGGAGATGTACGTCAAGATCAAGGAGTCTCGTTTCGCGGAGCGCTATGCCGACTTCGAGGAAGCCAAGTGACTGAAGAGCCGCATGTACATGAGGACCCTGTGCCTGTCGAGGACGATGAGCTCCCTCCGCCTACGGAGGTTGAGGCCGCCCCCGAGGAGCACACGCACGAAACCCTTGAAGGACCACCTCAGAGAGGCATTCAGGCTAGCGTCTGGAGACTAGGCGCAGCCGGTCTTCTTATCAGTAGCGTCCTTGAGGACCAGGCAGCTTGGCTTGCTGATCTTGAGCCAAACACCATCTATTTCTACGCAGACCTCGGCGGATCAGATAAACTGACTCACAGCGAGGCCACTATGCAGAAGGTGTATGTGGCGCTGTCTAATCAAGGGCTTTCCGAGGGTCAGATCATTAACGCCGTTTCGGCAATGCAGAACTCTGGTATTTATTTCAGAGAGTCTGACGTTTAATGCATCCGAGCGAAAAGCAAGATCTCAATCGACAGCTTAACGCTCTGCTGGGTCGCATTGACGAGTCTATCGAAGCAGTTGAGAAACAGGCCATTATTCAGAAGATGAATCCTATGGAGATGATGTACAGTAACGGACATCATGTCATGGCCCCGCTCCTGCTCGCTAAGTCTGAAGCATTGAACGCTAAGGTGAATCTTAACGTCACCAAGGAGAAGTAATGGCCGATCAAGCGTGGGCGATCGTCATCACGAAAGGCAATTTTCCCGCTATTCTCAGTGAGGCTGGGGGCAAGCTCGATCGTGACCTACTTGAGCGATGGGTGACTCAAGAAGGCAGTGGATATTTTGTCCGCGATAAGGCGAAGCCCACGCTTGATTGTCAACTTCTCACTGAGAAAGACTTCAACACCCTTTATGCCTTTATGAACGGCGACGAAGGTTCTTTGTTTCGTCAGATCGCCGGTCGAGGTTAATTATGTAGGAGCAAACATGCGATATTTCATCACTAGGGCAGTTCTCGTCCTCGTGGCGACTATTGCGGTTTGTATCATGATGCAGATCATTCCAACTAAGTGAAAGGACATGCTCATGACCAAGAACACCACTCGTGCCAAGGAAGAGGTCAGCGACGTCGTCGATGGCGATGGCGATGACAGCGTTGACTCCCGGCCTGCTGAGCCGATCGAGGAGACCCCCGATACCGACCTGGCTGCTGAGCCTGTCGACAACGTTGGCGAGGTCGTAGGTCGCCGCAACGAAGACCTGCTGACTGACAACAGCTGACGCCTGGACAGGGGCGGCAGAATACCTGGCGACGGGACCCCCATATTCTGCCGTCCCGCTCAAGGCTTTAGCTCGCGTAATAAACAACGTGTATAATGAGAAGTCATAACCTGACGTAACATAGCGTATAGCAATTACGTTCGCATCACATAAAGGTTATGTCTTCTTTTTTTCTCTGCCCCTTAAGCTTTATGAATATTTAATCCCTAAGGAGGTGAGGACCATGCACTCCGGCATGTAATGTGTCGGCTAACTGAATGAGGCATTGGCGCTCTTTGGTCCGTGAGATAGAGCGTTAAGAGCTGATAATTACATAGAAGTATACTGCAATACCCCACCGGTGGTGTGCCGACCAATCAACGATGTCGAGTCACTTAAAGCGTTCTGTCCGCCACCGGTGTCACCCATCCCTTCTACAAACACCTAAGGGGTTAACCGTACTGTACCCTCGGTTAACTTATACGACAGCGGCCATGTTCGGTTGGCAAATGCGCCCTGAACACCACTAATGGCAGATAGTAGTGGTGACTAGATGACGAGGAATTCGTATTCAACGACAACTTCAGAATCCGTCGGGACCTTACAGAGCACATTCCTTGAGGAATCACTGCCTGGACCGAACGGCGTAAACCCAGGCCCGGTGCCAGCCATGGTTGAGTCCAATGGCACCACCTTCCATCCACTATATTTCAGGAGCCATCGTGTTTCTCTTTGTCACTTCTATCGTGGTGCTGCTCATCGGCATTGCTTGGCTGATCTTCGCTCCGAAGGACGCTGGCTATCAGAACGAGTACAATCTGAAGCCCTATGGCTTCATCGCAGTCGGCCTGGCCGTTCTGCTGTTCGCTCTCTCGTTCTTCGCAGTCGTAGGGACGCGCAATGTCGGCGTCGAGAAGTTCATGAGCGCCACCACCGGTGAGACTCATGAGGCTGGCTTGGTCGTCAAGGCCCCGTGGAACAACGTCGAGGACGTCGACGCCACGATTCAGGCCGAGGAGTACAAGGGCGACGACTGCATCTACGTCAAGATCGCTGATGGCGGTTCAGCTTGCATCACGCTTGCTTACCGCTGGCGCATCAACCCGGAGGGTGCAGCTGTCGCCTACGTTGACTACCACAAGTCTGACGACGGAATTCTCGAGGGCATTCGCAAGGCTCTCGTGAGCACGAACATCAAGGCTGCGATCAACGAGGTGCTCGGCAAGTACGACCCCCTCGCTGGTGCGGCTCTTGAGCCGGGCATGACTCCTCAGGAGCTTGCCAACGTGAAGATCAACGTGGTGCCGGATTACCAGCAGATCAACGCGGACATCAAGTCCAACGTCGAGGAGAAGATCGCTGATCTGGGCGACCTCATCGACATCCAGTCGGTGACTGTCTCGTATGTGAAGCTTCCCGACAGCACGCAGGATCGCATCAACGCCTTCAACAAGGCGGTGCAGGACACCAAGATCGCCATGCAGGAGGTCGCTACCAAGCAGGCTCAGGCTGACGCTAACCGAGTTCTCGCAGCTTCGCTGCAGGACCCGAACGTTCTCGTCTCCAAGTGCCTCGACGGTTTGATCTCCGGCGACATCAAGGCTCCTGCCGGGTTCCAGTGCTTCCCGAACTCTGGGGGTTCGGTTGTGCTTCCGGCAGCGAAGTAAGGAGCACATCATGAATAAGAACGAAGCTATTGTCAAGCTTGCAACTCGGACTATTGGCGCGATCGTTATCCTTACGGTCGTAGGCGTCGTTGCGAGTGCGGCTTCGAAGAAGTAAGCATCAAAAGTTCAAAATGAGTACCTATCTCGGATTACATCCATGATTTATGAAGCAAGGAGAACGCACATGAGGCGAAAGTCCGCCTACGTGATGGCCGTGTGTCTTACGGTCATCCTGGGGATCTTCATGGCAAGGCCGAGCGCTGACGCTGTCAGTGTGGGGGAGCCGGGTTCTTCTCCGGATAACCCGATCGTTGTGACCGCTCTCGATCAGGTACCTGTTGGTGCCGTCAAGACAGGTTCGACGGTCACGGACTGTGCTACTACTACGACCTGGACGCTGACCATTCCGGCAACGGCGGACAGCAGCCATCAGGAGTTCCGTTACCTGCGGAATGTCCCGGCGGTCCAGGAGCAGTCCCACCAGGAGTGGGGTTCCGAGGAACGGACTCGAGAGTTCCGTCCCGCCCAAGATGAGGTTTCACACCTTGTCTACTCCTACAAGAAGTTGGTCACTGACTACAAGACTCAGTACCACTTCTCGAAGTACACGCACACCAAGACGCGTACTTACACTCAGGGAACTGAGGCGGTCGACCACTGGTGGAACTGGGCGCCTAACCACACTGAGGGTCCGCAGAACTATATTCCGGACTTTCCTGTCGACAACCCCACGGGCGAGCCTCGTGGAACTTGGCAGGGCCCTCACGTCAACGGTGGACCTATGCAGGACACGTTCGGTACTTTCCAGACCGGTGGCGGCAACAGCCCGTTCTTCCACCGGGAGCACATCTCCGACGCCGTTGAAGGCGGTTGGGGTCCGTGGTCGGACTTCGGTCCTTGGACTCAGTGGACGCCGGTGACTCACGAGTCGTGGGAGGACAGCGACACGCCGCTTGGCGTTCCGCAGTTCCATGGCTCTGGTCAGGACGGTAACACTCAGTGGTACCGTGAGTGGCAGGCACGATTTGACGGACAGACCCGTCAGGTCGAGAACGGCTCGCACTTCGAGTACAGCGGTGAGATCACGGATATTCGTGATGGCGTTTGGCTACTGCTCGAGGGCTATCCCAAGAAGGTAGTCGATCAGACATCGCTTCCCGAGTTCTTCGGGCCGTGGAGTGAGTGGACGACTCTGGATGAGGGACTGCTCAGCGAGCCTGAGCTGCCGGCCAATACTCTCACGCATCAGTATCGCGTGACCGGTCCGGTGACGGTGGTTGATGTTGAGGCCGCCGATGGCTACACGGAGTACTACGTTCTGGGCGGCGAGCCGTCTCTGAACATGGCTGATGCTTCGTGGATTCGCGCTGAGCAGGCACCTGAGGGTTGGACTCAGTTCGACTCTCGCACTGTGGTAGACAAGCAGGGTACGCCGGCCGTCGTCACGTACTACTCGTACAACGATGGCGTCAAGTGTCCTCCTGTTGAGCCGCCGGTTCCTCCGACGACTCCGACACCGCCTGTCGAGCCTCCGGTTCCGCCGGTGACTCCGACTCCTCCGGTTGAGCCGCCGGAGAACAACCCGCCGAAGGACACGTCCAAGCCTCCCAAGGAGACTCCGGGTGTTCCTACGCTGATCGACGCGGGGCTGTGAGGTGAGGCGGCTCCTGCTGGTCCTGGTATTGCCTATATTCTTCGGAGCATGTGGCAACGCTGTCGTGGATCGGCAGGAGTCGCCTGCGCCTACAATTCCGGAGTTGGTGACACCAGCACCATCGCTTTCCGCAACACCGCATATTTCAATGCCCGATCCTGTTGTCCCTACGAGTTTCTCGGTAGCCAACATCAAGGCGTCTGTCGTCCCCGTCGCTCTTGATGGGAACGCTCTTACGCCGCCTGGTGATCCGACGGTTCTAGGCTGGTGGGGTCGACGTGCTGGGGCTGACCAAGGCACGACTCTTTTGGTTGGCCACACTGTGCACGACGGTGGCGGCGCCCTTGACAATCTCGAGGACGTTGCCGTAGGTACGAGAACGATCGTGTCTGGCGTTGAGTATGTGGTGAAGAGTAATCGAGTGATTAGCAAGGCAGCACTTGCCAAGCGAGCCTCGAGTTTGTTTTCGCAGAGTGGTCCAAATCGTCTTGTCGTGGTGACATGCGAGGACTACAATGCGGACACTGGACACTATGCAAGTAATGTAGTGCTAGTGGCAGAACTCCGTCGATAGCCGGGGTTATACTAAGAGGGTATTTGGTGGGTGGAACGCAAGGTGCATCGTTATGTGGGGGAGCCCTCCTCCTGCTATCGAGCATAACGTGCGCCTTGTAGGGCCTAGTCTAGGGCGAGTAGTAGATGGAACATCTTGTCAGTACTGTAGCGAAGGTTGGTCATACTCCTACCGCTGAAGTGGAAAATCGAGATGCTGCGAAAGCCCTAGACTAGGTGTTATATTTGCCTCGCGAGAAAAACACGTTCTGTAATGAGAAGAAGCTAGTAGTCTAGCCCATCCCTTTTATCGGATTTAGCCATAAGAACATCGCGGAGACCGGGATGGCTTCTCAAACTCTTTTTCTCTGCCACTTCTAGCATTGGATCCTCATGAGGCCTTTGATTCTTAGCGAGTGCATTCCCTCCGCTCACTTCCTTCAGAAGAAGGAGTCCAGGGGAGTTGATTGGCAGATCGTCCGAGAGGCGCTGGAGAAGCCCGGCGTCGTCGAGGAGAGCGTGCACAACGGAAGCAAGAAACTCCGTTATGTGCGTGGCGACATTGCTGTCGTCGTTGGAGGCTGGAACACGCCCCACCCCATTCTGGTCACCGTACTTCTTCGTGAGTCGGAGCAGTGGACTGACGAAGACGTTCGGAACCGACGCGGGAGATAAGCCTCGCGGAAAAAACAATGCTTATAATGAGAACCCGCATAACTCTGACTATTACCACCTCATCAGAGTCGACTGCCGCGTAGCCCATGACTACAGGTTCTTATTTTTCTGCAACTTTCCATCATGTTCCATCACCTATTACACAGGAGTACAAGAAATGATCAGCAAGCGCAAGGGTCTCGTGGCTCTTCTCATCGCCGCTCTTCTCGCCATCGGCATCGCCATCGGTGTCAGCGGAAGCTCCGTCGCCGGTTCCCTCCTCGGGAGCAAGGACATCAAGAACAACTCGGTCCGCTCGGTCGACGTCAAGAACGGCACGATCAAGCTGAAGGACCTCAGCCCCAAGCTCATCAAGCAGCTGGCTCAGCTCGCCGGCAAGGATGGTGCCAACGGCGTCAACGGCCAGAACGGCGCCCCGGGTGCCGCTGGTGCGAACGGCGCTCCTGGCGCTGCCGGTCAGGACGGTGCCGACGGTTCGGTTGCCGGCGTCCAGACCAACTGGGACGCCAAGGACGGCGCTACCTTCGTGAACGACACGACGGTCGAGCTCTCCAATGTCGGTACGCCGTACGGTGCTTCGGTCGAGATCCAGAACCTGAACCTCCCCGTTCAGGCCGGCAAGGTCGTGACCTTCACCTACGAGCTCGCCGATGGTGCGGTCTACGGCGGCGGCTCGCCGCGGGTCTTCTTCGAGATCAATGGCAACTTCGTGAACACTCACGACGCCAACCCGGCGGATGCTGGTGTGGACAACGGTGACGGCACGTTCACCAAGTCCTGGACCATCCCGCAGAACGGCCGTGTCGGCGCTGCCGGCATCGTCGTCGACAGCGGCGTGGGCACCATCACGGTCAGCGACGTCACCGTCGACGGCCAGGTGCTGAAGTTCAACTGATTCAACTCGTCAGGGCGAGGATAAATAGCTTTTAAGCCCTGAGCGTCCTGGGTTTCTTGTTTGCTCACTATCGGCGGCAAGAACGTAAGCGGTGTGATGGCCGGCCCAGGGGTAAGCGGTGAAGGATAACACCGAACGCTAATGGAGACCACTGTAAACGCCTGAGTCGGCCTACGTGTCGGCTTGGATGGTGTGGATGTACACTCTATTGGTAGGTAGTTAAAAAACGCGGATCGTGGGACAGACGTCGGCTCGGGTGCAAACCGAGTTCGCGGCGTGCCGTAAGGCCCTCCCAGAAGCCAAAGGATACTCCACCAGAGGCTGAATCGTTTGTGGCATGGAGACCACAATGGACGATCGACAGCGAGTCTGCATATTTTAGTGTGCAGGTTTGCTTAGTACAGTCGCCCCGACGGCGGCTTTTAGGATCCAGGCGTACAATAGTCGCTGCTCGCCTTCGTCCTCGTGGCGTCGTGCTTGTAAAGGCCTGGGTCCACCCTTAATCTTTCAACGACAGACGCGCAGAAAACAAGGTCTGTAATGAGAACCATCAACTTGGAACCGCCGTTAAGGTAGTTCTGTAGGCCCGCCGATAAGGTAGACCTACTTGGCCCACCGTTAAGGTAGACCAACAAGTTGGTGGTTTCTTTCTGCTCTTTATTTTTCCAACTATCGCAGGAGCAACCATGACATCGTTCGAAGAGGCCTTTGGTCCGGACGTCGAACTCGCACGTCGAATCATCGGTGACCCCTACAAGGCGCCAGAGCAAGTTCAGCAGGCCCAGGAGTTCCTCGACACCCTCAAGGTCGATGGCTCGGCGCTACTCGTCCTCGATATTCGAGAGAGCGTGTACGTCAAGTCTTTCGACGACCACAACGTCAACTGGTCGGGCGATCCGCTCGTCAACCACTTGTTCCTCAAGGGCGTTCAGCAGCACTGCAACGACGTTCTCAACGTTCGGGGACACCTCTTCCTCAACGAGGTGTACGACATGCTTCGTCTCGAACGCAGTTCACAAGGCGCAGTGGTCGGCTGGGTCAAGAACAACCCGGAAGGCGACGGCTTCGTTAGCTTCGGCGAGATGAACCAGAACGACAACGCCATCCGTCTCGAGTTCAACGTCGACGGCGTGATCCTCGAGAACCTTCCTCGGGACTGACTTCCAACAACCATTCTATATTTAGGAGCAATCATGAAGAAGATCCTCGTTGGTCTGGCGGTCGGTGCTTACATCACTCGGGTTCGTGACAACTACCGCTTCATGAAGCGGTACCCGGATCTCGACCGGGCCAAGGAGCTCCAGAGCGCATTCGACCGCGTGAAGGTCGCTTTCGCCAAGAAGTAGGTTTCAACGCGGTGGGATGCCCAGCTTGGCCGCGCAATAAAAGCAAGAACTGGGCTTCATATTTGGCACCACTCTATGCCTAGGAGGCAAGCATGACCACGACTGACCCGCTCGCTCGGTTCGGTACGAAGCAGACCCCGCAGAACCAGCCCGTCCCCGGGCGCTCTGACCAGGTCGAGAACAACGCCGGCGGCTTCGTCTTCCAGATCGACCCGCTGTCCCAGCTTCGTCGGTTCCTGACCATCGGCACCGCCGGTGGCACCTACTACGTGGGTGAGAACGAGCTGACGGCCGAGAACGGCAACCTGGTGATCGAGTTCACCAAGAACCTGGAGTCCCACAAGGCTCTGGTCGACACGATCGTCGAGATCAGTCTTGCCGGCCGTGCGCCCAAGCAGAACCCGACGCTCTTCGCTCTGGCCATCGCGTGCCAGATGGGTGAGACCGAGGGCAAGCAGTACGCTCGCAAGCAGATCAACTCCGTCGTTCGCACGGGGACGCACCTGTTCATCTTCGTCAAGTACCTCCAGCAGTTCGGTGGCTGGAGCCGTGGTCTGCGTAAGGCCGTCGGCAACTGGTACGCGGAGAAGGACGTGGACAAGCTGGCCTACCAGCTGGTGAAGTACCGGCAGCGGGAGGGCTTCACTCACCGCGACGTTCTTCGTCTCTCTCACCCGACCGTTCACGCGTCCAAGCGCTCCACCATCGAGTGGGCCGTCAAGGGTGCGGCCGAGGACGCCGAGGCTCTGCCGAACGTCATCAAGGCGTTCGAGGCGGTTCAGGACCTCGGCAATCGTGAGGATATTCCTCAGATCCTCGCGACCAACCCCCTTCCCTGGGAGGCTCTGCCGGACTCGGCGATGAACGACACCAAGGTCTGGGACAAGCTCCTCGACAACGGCATGCCGATCACCGCTCTGGTTCGCCAGCTGCCGCGTCTGACCAAGCTCGGGATGATGCCGGACATGGGTGGGCGTACGGACGACGTCGTCGCTCAGCTCCTCAACTCGGAGATGGTCGAGCGTTCGCGGATTCACCCGATCAACGTGCTCGTGGCCATGAAGACCTACCGGTCTGGTCGCGGTATGCGTTCGGAGTGGACGCCGACGGCGAAGATCATCGACGCTCTGGACGAGATGTTCTACCTCTCGTTCGGCAACGTCGTGCCGACGGGCAAGCGGACGATGAACGCCCTGGATATTTCGGGGTCGATGTCCGGCTACGGCTACGGCTACGGCAACTCGATTGCCAATGCCAAGACGTTCCCGCTGACGCCGCGTGAGGTCAGCGCCGCGATGTCGATGGTCGGAGTTCGCACCGAGCCGAACATCATGACGGTGGGATTCAGCCACGAGCTGATCAACCTCCCGCTCAGCAAGCGTCAGCGACTCGATGACGTGGTGCGGACTGTGTCTGATCTGCCGTTCGGCCGGACGGACTGCTCTCTGCCGATGCTCAAGGCTCTCCACGAGGACCTCGAGATCGACACGTTCGTGATCTACACGGACAACGAGACGTGGTACGGTCGAATCCACCCGTTCCAGGCCCTCCAGCAGTACCGGAAGACCTCGGGGATCGACGCCAAGCTCGTCGTGGTCGCGGTGACGCCTACCAAGTTCAGCATCGCGGACCCCCGTGACCCGGGGATGCTCGACGTCAGCGGCTTCGACAGCGCTGTCCCGCAGCTGATCTCTGACTTCTCCGCAGGTGAGCTCTAAGTAGTAAGCAGGGCCGGGTCGAAGACCATCGGTTATCTACAGGATAACATGGGTTCAAATCCCATACATACGTGGATGTTACGACCATCCGCGTGCGTGTTAGTCCTCCTTCGGGGACACGGCAAAACAAACCGGTTGTCACTCCAACATCCGGCCCTGCTTATTTCTCACCATTATCAGTCTTCTATCGTAGGAGTCAAAATGTCGAAGATGGATAAGCTGATCGACGTTGCGGACGTGATCGCTCCTCCGAGCGCTGTCCTGCCGGCCGTGGTAGTTTTCGTGGCGGGCCTCGTTCGACACCACCTTTCCAAGAAGTAACAAGCGAGGCCGGGTCGCCGCCATTCGGTTACCCAGGTTCGACTCCTGTTGGGTGACGCTTAAAAACCGTCTCCAGCTCCGGGCATGGCTTGCCCGGCGTCCCAAGGCTGGGACGTATTCCGGATAGCAACAAACATCCGGCTTCGCTTATTTCCCTTTTCTTAGATCTGGGTCGATCGACATCGGTTACCATTTGCAATGATACCTCCGGTGTCAGCAGTTGCACATCCAGATCGCTATATTTAGAAAGTAGGTCTCATGAGGAACCTCGTAGTCGGCTTTGCTGCCGGCGCTGCATTCGTGTACTACCTGCCGCAGATCAAGAAGGCAGTTCAGGGTGTTCAGACTGATGGCCTGGACGAGCAGCGTGAAAAGGTCGTGAACGTCATCAATCTCGGTGCGGAGAAGGTGACCGAGAAGCTCAGCCCTGAGTCGGACACTCCTCCGGCGTAGGGACGTTTTAGATTCGGGTCGACTGTCGTAGGTTATCTAGTGTCGTAGGTTCGATCCCTACCATCACTCTCGAGTGGTGTGGCGCAGAGGTAGCGCATAGAATAAAACGCCTGTGACAAACCCACATCCGAATCGTTTAGCGGGATGGCGCAGATGGTAGCGCAACGGACTCATAATCCGTAGGTCGGCGGTTCAAGTCCGCCTCCCGCGACGTATATTTAAGCTTGGGTCGAAGTCAGTTGGTTATCGTTTCCGGCCACAGATTTACCCTTCGGAAATAGGTCGTCCAGCTGTCGCCTATAACATCTAAGCGCTTTTTAGATCTGGGTCGAACGACATCGGTTATCGCGCCCATTCTAGTGAACCTCCGGTGTCACTTAATACATCCAGATCCTGTTTTAAGTACGGGTCGAATACGATCGGTTATCTGACAACGGATGCCAACTAAGCCGGTCGTAGCCCCACATCCGTACCCTTTTTAGCATGGGTCGCAGCCGTTCGGTAATCATTAATCTATAAAATTAAAACGAAACCGGACGTCGACAACACATCTATGTGAAAGGTTAGCTATGTCTAACGAGAAGATTGTCAGCCTCCTTGATGAGCTCAACGTTTTCGCCATGGAAGCGCACGAGGCACTAGACCATCTGCAAGCTGGTGGTCATGACCCCTACGTCACACGACTCCTTGTTCGAAGGGTTCGTGGTACGTTGGAGAGCCACGAGTTGGTCACAAAGAGACTTCGAGACAGCCTTCGCCAAGGCGAACTGGTCTTTGTCTCGAGCACAAGCGGGGAGAGCCACGAGCCCGAGAGGTAACCAGTCCAGAAGAACAGTGGCACAATAGCGCTTGTCGAGAAGCGTGTCGTCCGAAGTCAGGACCAAGTCCCTTGAGGGACCTCGACAATAGAGTGGGTCGATCGACTATCGGTTATCTTTCTCACAAAAAGAGAACCTGGGTTCGAATCCCAGCGGGTCCTTCGGGATCTGTAGTGTAGCGGCCTAACACCTAAACACCGGTGTCACCAACACATCCACTCTACCTTATATTTGCACGGCGGGACCTGCGGCTTGGTGAAGCCG